>JAEIGA010003700.1_pt1 | contig 23834 bp, 10 predicted proteins | sample 9270691 | NCBI WGS metagenome assembly JAEIGA01 (sample SAMN17057246, study PRJNA624740) | gut metagenome | biome: biome; isolation source: fecal sample | host: Bos grunniens | place: China: Xizang | collected 2019 | reverse complement strand
GTCAGCTTAGTTCCGCATAGCTCTATGATTAAAGTCTGTGAGGGTTCAGATATATTTGGGGTTACAGTGGACTCTGCCGCAGTCATTGGTGGGCAGGATGATATAATCCCAAGAGACAATACTTATGCATTGGTTGTAAACTCTGGCCTTGTCAGTGTCAGATGTGAGTCTGATGTTGCCGAGGGAGATAATGTTGTTTCTAACTCCTATGGCGTGGCGAGAAAAACTGATTCTGGATATGGGTATAAAGTCATTGGATTAAAAAACATAAAAGGTATTAGTTATGCCGTTATTTCCTTGGGGGTTCAAGCGTGTACGACCGATTCAATGGGAACAGCTATTCGAGAGATAGATGGACAGCTAAGTGAGGCAAAAATAAATATTGGTGCGGCTATGAGAGTTGCTAATGAAGCATATCAAAAAGCAGGGGAGTCTGGCAAGGTATCTCAAGAGGCTTTAGTTGAGGCATTAAATGCACTGTCTAAAACCAAGGAAATGGAAGATGTTATAGCTGATGCCATAGAAAATTTAGAGTCTGTTAACAAAGTTTCAGTAGAAGCTAGGACGATTGCAAACAATGCTGTGAGTGCGGCATATGAAATTAAAGAAGTAGCTGTTCAAACTTCCAATAATGCCCTGATGACCGTGAATAATTTGGTTAAAACTTTCGAGCCTATCAATACGTGGGTTGGTCCCGATGGCAAGGTGGGTGCAGAATACATTGTCCAATATATGGACGAACAAGGGTTGGCAACCAAGGGTGAAATTCAGACTGTTGAAAATTCGGTTGAGGAGAACAAGAGTGCAATTTTGGTTAATGCTGAGAATATCACATCTATGGTTTCTTCGGTAGATAAATATAGTGTGGGTGAATATTCACAGGCTTATGGATTAGCTTTTGAACAGGCTCAAAGTGTCTTAAAAGAGGGTATGATATATATACCATACAAAAATAATGTTGCAAGCTATACACATTCTGAGGATTATGGAAGTAATTCTATGGATTTTACTATGGGGTATTATTATGAATGGACAGCTTCAGGTTGGCTCGAATATATTGATAAAGTATGGGTAAGTGATGGTGAGCCAGCTGGCGGTGGTTATAATTATTGGTATGATAATGATTCCCTACATATATATCAAGATGGCAAATGGACAAAGGTTGCAACCCTTGCGGGAAATGTCAACAATCGCATTACAAGTATGATTAGGCAAGATGTAAATCAAATATCTGCCGAGGTCGTGAATGCACGCGGGGATGTGGCTAGTTTGACTGCAAGAATTGATGAAAACGAAGCGCTTGTTCAGACTAATGCTTCGTGGATGAAAGGCGAAATACAAGAGGGAGAAAAGTTGTACAACCTTGCGACGATTCAGCAAAAAGCAGATGACGAAAGCTCGACGCTTGCTTTGGTGGTCGCTGACACAGAGGGCAATAAAGTTCTTGGTGGCGCTAATATCGTATTGTCTCAGGGTGAACAAGGCTCATTCATCTCCCTTGATGCAGACCATATTGATTTCAGGGGTGGAACAATAAAATTTAAAGCCTCGGATGTTAATTTTGATGTTGATGACTACAGCATAGACGCCTCGAAGATTTCTATAAATGGTGAAACCTCGTTTACCACAGACGAAAATGGGGCTACAAAGATTAATGGGGCAAATATATCGACAGGTTCTATTACTGCTAACCATATTAAGGTGGGAGCTATAGGAACTGAACAGATTGATTCTGGGGCAATTACCGCCGAGAAAATTAAAGCTAATTCTATTAATTCTAACCATATAGCCGCAGATTCAGTTACTGCTGACCATATTAAGGTAGATGACCTCAATGCACTCGGCGCAACTATTGGCGGCTGGCATTTAGATGCTAATAGTTTGTATAGTGGTAATTCTTTTGGCAGTGGTAGTTTTTTATGTACTGGAAGTGTTGGCACAGGCGGGACATTTTCCATCGGAGGTTCTCCCAAACAAGATGGCTGGGTGTTTAAGGCAGGAGATAATTTTGGTGTAGACAAGAATGGAGCAACATACTGTGGAGATATACATATAAATGGTGGTACATTCGGACGAGGAGCTTCGTTTGATGATGGTGGCGCAACTTTTGAACTTGTCGAGGTCAAGGGTGCAGATGGAGAAAGTGTCTTGTATTGTGGCACTCAAATGGAAATTTGCGATGTGGACACCTATACTGATTCGAGCAAAAGCTACAATCCTGCGACTCGTCTAAGAATGGAGTCAGAGGCCATAGAATTATTTGTTGGCACGAAAAGCGCACAAGAAGTTGGAGATATGCCTATAGGAGTGTTTACTGAAAAGAGTGGAATTTCCATAGTAGATAACGAGTGTCGAGTGTATGGGACGGCTTATGCAAATGGTAGTGCTGTTATTACTTCTGACAGAAATTTAAAACATTCCATAGAACCTATAAATGAGAAGTATAATGTGCTGTTCGATAATTTAAAACCTGTTCGCTTCAAATATAATGATGGTTTGTCTGATAGGTATCATACTGGTTTAATAGCTCAGGATGTAAAAGAAGCAATTGATGCTTCTGGTTTGTCCACACAAGAAGTTGCTGCTTATGTTGTTCACAATCGGGATGAAGAAGGCAAAACCTGTGGAATACGATATGAAGAATTTATAGCGTTGTTAATCCAGCAAGTACAGGACTTGAAAGGTCGAGTTTCTGAATTAGAACAAAGGCTGAAAGGAGAAAACGTATGATAAAAATAATGATAGATGCCGGGCATTACGGCAAAAGATATAACAAAGGTGTTGTTGAGGGTTACTACGAAAGCGAAGTAATGTGGAAATTGCACCTTCTTTTGAAAGAAGCCCTTTTGAGCTACGGCTTTGAGGTGCTGACAACTCGTGAGGATGCCGCTAAAAATGTTGATGTATATGATAGGGGCATAATGTCCAAGGGGTGCGACTTGTTTGTTTCCTTGCATTCAAATTCAGTTTCAGGCTCTCCTAGCACTCAAAGGGTTGTTGTAATTGAACCTGTTAATGGCAAGGGGCAAAAAGTTGCTAAACTGATAGGTGATGCCGTAGTTAAAACAATGGCACTTAAGGGCAATTTTTATTTACAGACTACTACAAAAAAGACAAGCAAGGGTAAAGATTACTATGGTGTAATTCGTGGAGCTACAGACGTTGGAACTATTGGCTTGATTATAGAACACAGCTTCCACTCCAACGAAGAGGCTTGTAAGTGGTTGTTGAATAAGGACAATCTTAAGAGACTTGCTGAGGCTGAGGCTGGTGCGATAGCAGAATACTTTGGGGTGTCAAAGCCCGAATCTGACGAAGATGTTTTGAAGTATTCAGATCTCAAAGAGGGCACTCTTGTGTCAATTAAAGATGGGGCGGTTTATTACAATGGCAAGGCTATACCAGAATCTATCTTAAAAGACAATTGGTATGTAGCCAAGAAGCCAACATCTGACCGTGTGGTTATCGACAAGAATGAGAGTTTGAAGCGTTCTATCGACTCAGCCATTGATGTTAAGTATTTGAAGTTGGCAGAGAAGAAGAAAGTTGAAGAAGAGAAGCCAGCGGTTAAAGTGGAAATTCAGGCAGAAGATGCGTCTGTGGAGACTGTTCAGTCTTCTGGGTCAACTGCGTTACAGTCGTTGTTAGAGAGTATTAAAAAACTATTACAAGCAATTGTGGAATTATTTAAATAAACAAGGGCTCGGCTTATGTCGAGCCTTTATTATATTGATTAAAAGGAGAAATATTATTATGAAAGTTAAAGAATTTATTGAAAAAATACAGGCTGAAGATGTGAATTTGGAAACGATATGTGAAGTTCGTACATATATACCAATTGCAGAAAAAAAGATAATTATAGAGACAATTTTGGATAAGTGTTCAACCGTAGAAGATGGAGTGTTACTTTGGGATGATGCGTTAGAGGCAGTTGTATTTGAGTTATCAATGCTTAAGTATCATACGGATTTGGAAGTTGACATCACATCAGAGGATGATTATGACGAAATTAAAAAAACGGGGATAGATGTTCATTGGGGGTACTATTCTGATTATAATGAGTGCCTTCTTTTGTTTAAAAAGATGAAAAAATCCTTGCGCTCTCAGTATTCTGTAGAATCATCAATTGCCCGTTTGTCTAATCAAATTTCAGATAATATTGGTGGACTGACAGAGGTATTGACAGAGAAAATAAAAGCTTTTGATGTTGACAAGTTTGGAATTCAAGAGAAAGAGCTTGGTCAGTTGAAAAGCTTATTAAATAAATTTATTAAATAAAGTTTAATGCATAGGAGGAGTTGAGGTACTATGGGAAAAGGTGAGTTTTATAATGAAATTAACCAAATGGTAAAAGATCTCATAGAACAAGATAAAAAACGAATTGAAATTGCTTTCCAAAAAATTAAAAAAAAAGTAGAAAATAAAATAATAGATATAATTCATAAAGATGCAATGCATAATTATTATGATGGATATGACCCTATAATGTATGTTCGCACAGGACAATTGTGGAATTCTCTTAGCCCCTTAATTATTGATGAAAGTGATTATAACAATTTTCAGTTTTCATTTGGTATTAAAAGAACTCCTCCAAAAGGGCCAAGTGCGATGAAGCATGATGAGATAAAAGTAAGGGTAACAAACAAAAAGGGAGAAATTAAAATATATACCTATAAAGATAAAGATTATGATCCTAATGATCCTAAGGTTGAAAAAATTATTTTCAGTAATTTTATGGAAGGTATACACCCGAATGCTAGGGGAGAAACTAAGACGACACATGTTGATAAGGCGATAAATAAGGCATTGGATCAATTATTAACCGACGGAACGATAGATAAAATTATTATTGATGTATTTAGTAAATAGGAGGTGATTTATTATGCCAGATTTTGAACAAGATATTATAAGGACAGTCAAAATACAGACACAAGTAAATGAAGAAGACATTCGAAAGGCGTCTTCGACATTAGATGGTTTTTATAAAAAATACCAAAGTACTTCTGTAAAGGTAGACACCAAGGATTTTTTCCAGGCTATCGATGCAGTGCGTTCATTAAGAAAAGAATTAGATTCGACTAAAAAATCATCACCTCACATGGAAGGCATCATTGGACACATGTCTAGTGAATTGGAAAGAGCGGGACAGCAATTTGAAAAAACGATGGTTCGCTTTACCAATGGTGATATTGCTCATGGTCTTAATGAAGCCGTAGATAAGATTACAAGTGGTCTTTCGGTCCAGGCTGTTGATTTGGGTGACTTTTTATCTGCCATACAAAAGAATATCAGAAGCACTGTAGATTCATTAAAGGAACTTGGTGCAATAAAATCTGATTATCGAGGTGAAAACTATTTAGGTTTGAGTGACCTTAATACTACACAGTTAGAGTCAGCTATTCAACTGATGCAAAAGTTAAAAGAATCTCAATCAGAATTAGACGATTTTGAGGTGAAACCTTTAAAGGGTGTGGATTTATATAGTGGCACCTCTACAAGTGACCTGTCATCTCGTTTAGAAAAAGCAAAAAAAGACCTAACAGAGTTAAAACGATTGAACTTAGAGACGATGATGGAACTCTACGAGAGAAGAGATATTATATCTAGTATTCACAGTGGTTTAACTGGTAGATACGAATCTTGGGAGTTTGATGAGATTAAAGGAGATAAATCACAGTATGATTCTGCGTTAAGTAGTTTACGAGAATATGTTTCTGAAAGAGAAGATTTATTGCAGAGGTTGCAAACAGATTCTTATTTATTCACAAACGGTGAATATGAAGAATATACAGGCACGCTAACCACCAATATTAGCACAGCGAAAACACAACTTCAAGAGTTGCAACAACTTAGTGGTAAAGGTGGGGTTTCTCCAATTGGTGGAGACTTTACTGAAGTTACCGAAATTCTTGGAGAAATAAAAGAATCATTACAAACAATTTCCGATGTCTTTAAGAATGAAAGTAGTGCTATGAGTGCAATGGTGGACGGAGAGGTTTCTTCGTTCAAGACTTGGTCTGAGGCAATTGTTGCCGTATATAATAATTTGAATCAGTTGGGTGAACTTGTAGATACTATTTCTCAGAAGGACTTCAATGTTACCAATATAACCAATCCTACACCAGCACCGACACAAACTTCTAAGAGACAGAATGTCAAGCAACTAAAAGCAGAAGTTACAGCAGAAATGCAACATGTAAAAACCCTTTATGAAGAAATTGATAAGCTGCTTGCTCAATTGTCACAAGAGGGTTTAAGTTCTGAAATGTATCAACTGTTGGGTGTGTTAAATGAGCTCGATGCCCCTATATATGAAAATTTCGAAGAAAGTATGCTTGGGCAAATGGCAGACGCAAAGACCAAAGTAAAAATTGAAAATTTGTTAGTGACTTTAGATGGGTACATAGATAAATTAACAGCCATTAATAAGTTGCGTGAAAAATACGGTCTCGGTGAATGGCAAGATCCGTTTGCAAAAGCTCCACAATCGGTTGTTCAACCAGCAACTCACCAAGAAGAATCTAAAGTTGTTACTCCGGTAGAGGAAACACAAAGAGAGCTTGTTCCAACAGGCAATGCTGAGGCACAACAGATGGCAAATCTTAAGAGTGCAGTAAACGAGGTATCTAAGGCGGTTGGTCGTAAGAATGCGGGATTTATCAAAGAAAAAGAGATTGTTGACCAAAGCGTAGATGCAGAAGTAAAAAAAATAAATGAACTTAAGATTGGTATAAATGAAGTGTCTAAAGCCATTGGCAGAAAGAATGCTGGGTTCATTAAAGAGAAAGAAATTGTTAATTCTAGTGTAGATGCGGAAGAAGCAAAATTAAGAGAGCTTGTTAGTGTTATAATAAACGAGATTGGCAACGCTTTAGATGATATTAAAGTGAAGTTTGCACAGTCTTTTGTTGTACCAGAGTTGGACAAGAACAATTTACAAACATCTTTTGATGAGATTTACAATAAGTTCATTGATTTAAAAGATAAGATACAGACGATGGAGATTAATATTGGCATTGATACAGCCAATATTACAACGGCGATACAGGAAGCATTGTATGCCAAAGAGATTGCAAAGAATTATGAGAAGGCAGATTTCTTTGATTTATTCAAACCTGACCTATTTGATTTTAGTGGAGAAAATGTAGTTAGTCAATTAACAGGTGAAATATTTAGCGAATCCGAAGCCAAAGATATGTACCTCAATGATGATACTGAATATTTTGTAAATAAACTAGGTACTGTTATAGGCACCATGCAAGATGTAATAGCAGACATTGTGTCTAAACAAGTCCAGTCTGTTGAGCCAGAACAAGAAAACTGTGCACAGGTTATTGTTGAAGCTATTAATACACAAGGTGGTAGAATTGTAGAGTCTATTAAGCTTTTACTGCCTAAAAATATATTTGACAATGTTGATACAATAGATGAAAAAGAGCTGATTAATGCTTTTCAAGTGCTTGTAAATGCGATTAAGGATTTCGGCGATATAACTGGAAGAAAACCGAGGGGCTTCTTTGAGAGTATACGAGATAATGACCAAGATGCGGGTCTAATTAGAACACCAGAAGTGGATGATGCACTGCGTACGCTAGGTTTGCTTTCGGATTCTGGAGAAATTAAATTAACTATACCAGATACTGGTTATCGTAATTTGGGTGTGGCAATTGGAGATAAAATTGTTGCATCTAGCCAATCGAAAGGAAATGTAGATGACGCGCCAGAACTTCAAAAACGATTAGACGAGGCGTATAAATTAGGAGCAGCAGTCCCACGTATTCTCTCATTGATTAATGAGAAAAATATTCCTGCTGGTTGGTGGGGATCGTCAGATGCCATTTTTCAATTACAAGAACGTGCTCCAGGTACCAATATTCATTCAAAAGAAGCGCATAATGAATTTTTAGGTGCTAGTCCCGAACAAATAGATAGATTAATACATACTTTTGAGGTGATGGCAAAAGTAGGTTTATACCCCGATTTTATAGGGGATAATATCTTGTTTGATGACACGAAGGGATTTTCTTTGGTTGATTTAGAAACTACAAATATTCAATCCCAACCAATGGATACACCTCAGGATATGGTTAAAGCATTTTTAACCACTCTATTTAGAAGTGCTAATGAGTTTGTAGGGCTTAAAGACCAAACTAAATTCGAAGATCTAGTGATGTCTCGTTTAAATTTACCTCCAGAGAAAAGGCTGGTTAATGCTGACACAATTGCCGCAGAGCGAATGGCAGGGGGTCATCCCAAAGCCGAATCTAAGCCATCCGAGGTTAAACTCACACCTACGATGGATGAGGGTGCGGTAGCTAAGGTTGTTAAGGAGAATGTGGCTAAAACCCCTGCCACGGTGAAAGTGACACCGGTTGTTGATGATAGCAAAATGTCGATTTCGGAGGATGATTTAACAGATCAAGTAAATAAATATCTTGATTTTGCACGAAATGATGATTCTAAAAATTCCGGAGAATCTGATGATAGATTAAGACAATTTCTTTCGCAGTATCCATTGTTACGAGATTTTGAACAGAAAACTGGCGCACTTACAAGTTATAAGACTATGTTTGGTATGTTTGATCCAGATTTTGATATATCAGAACTGGTTCAACAGTTTAAAGATTTTGCACAATATTCTGGGATTGCAATTCAAGAAAAAGCAACAATAGATACGGCGCTACAAACACAACAAGCCGTAAACGGTGAGTCTCAATCTGCTGTCGATGCAGCTAAGACTTTTGTTGATGCGGCAAATGCAAAGAAACAATTTGTTGAGGCTAACAAACAAGTTGCTGATAGTGCAAAAGAATCTGCAAAAGCAGTAGAAGAAGAAGTTGAAGCCGCTGAAGAAGCAAAGAAAACAATGACGGCTGTTGCAGATGACACGGCACAACTTACTGATTGGGACAAGGAAATTAAATTACAACCAGGGCATAATCAAGATCCATTTGCGTTAAGCAGGTCAAAAACAGACAATGTTGGTAATCAAGCCGTGAGGACAGTTGTAGAAACTTGGGGTTTAGCTAGAGATGAAGATGGCAAGTTAACGGGAGAGATGGAGCTCAATACCGTTAAAATTATAAATGACTTTAAAAAGAGAACCGATGCAATTACAAAAGAAAGTGAAAAGATTAAAACTGCCCAGGCATATCTACAGAAGTTCTTAACTCAGTTTAACAATAAAACTATGGGTAAGGGCAGTCTGCTAAGTGGATATCAAGACCTTGCGGATTTAGCCAATAGTTCTAACTTTAAGATTGACGATATCGCTAAAGCAGAGCAGATGATGTCTAACCTCGATGCCGAATACAATAAAGTTGTTCAGGCTATGCGTAAAGGTTCTTCATCAATGAATCCATTTGTTAATGCTATTAATGGTATGGACAAAATGGAAGATGTTTTGAGAGGCATATCATTGCAGTTTAGAACTTTAAATCAACAGCCAGAATGGTTAAAGAAACAGATTATTGATTTGTATAAACAGCTCGATGATGTTTCGGCAGAATCTGATATATATAAGTTTGCTGAAGGTTTTGGTAACTTAAAAGTTTCTATCAACTCGGTTGTGGAATCTATTCGTCAGCAAAGAACCGAACAAAAGTTGGCTTTGTCTGATTTTAACGCCTTGGTTAAGGCTACCAAGACTCGCGATGCTAATACTGAGAAAGCCGCTAAAGAAGAAGATGGTTCTGCTTGGAAGTCATATTATATGGATCGTGCCGCAGAACAGCAAAAGATTATTGATGCTATCAGAATTGGTTTGACATTAACTGAGTCTCAGGAAACTCAATTGAACGCAATGGCTGAAAAGCACGCACTAATTCTTCGTGACATTAATGGCGAAAACAGCAAGATAGAAGAGCAAAAACAAAAGTACGAAGAGATTATGCGTTTGCTTGAACAAAATCGTGCAGACCAGAGTGCTCTTGACAGTGGTTTACTTGGCACTAATGATAAAGGTGCTTATCAACAAATAATCAATGAAGATTTGGCAAAAATTGAGACTTTGATTGCAAACGCTGATTTAAATCCTGAACAAACCAAGTCTGTTAAACAGCTTCGTGGTTCAATTGAAGACGATAGAATTGCCAAAGTAAAAGAATATATTAACTTATTAGAACTTCAACATGACTATGAAAAGAAGGCTGCAAAAGAGGACGACAGCTCTAAGATGCAGTCTTTTTATAATAAACAGGCTAATAAGTTTAATGAAAAGAGCCAGAAAATTGACATAAACGCTATTGCGAACCAGGAAGAAAAGAATAAACTTTTAGCTATCGAGGAAGCACATCAGCGTGCCATTGCTGAAATTTTAGCAAAGAAAAATGCTAAACCAACAACTCCATTTGGCGTAGAAGATGAGAAAATTCAAAAGAAATATGAAGCAGGATATTTAAGTGCTGATACATATGGTAATTGGCAAAAAGAACTTGCCGAATATCGCAATTATATGACTAGTACCGAAAAGATTGATGAGGATGTTGTTCAAAGCAAAAAACAGCATTTGATGCAATTGTACGACACCTTAACAAAAATGAGTAATGCTAGTAAGTCGTTCTTTACATCTGGTGGAGAGATTCTGCCCGAAGATATGTGGCTTGATAAATCTCAGATTGATGATATGTCTACATCTTTAATGAGTTTGTACAATAATATATCCGGTGAACGATTTGAGGGTATGACGACGGCCGTCACAAGAGTGAGACCAGAACTAGGTAAGTTATTTTTCACTGTTGATGATGGAAATGGTAGTCTTTCTCAGTATGTTATTCATGTCAATCAAGCAACTGGTGCCACGAAGTTGTTAGCAGATAGCACTAAACCTACATTAACAGTTCTACAAAGATTTGGTCAAACTCTTAAAAAAGATTTTACTGGATTACTAACGGCTGTTATGGGCGGTATTAGCATTCATACTTTTGTTCAGTATATGAGACAGGGCATTAATTATGTTAGAGAATTAGACCTTGCTTTGACTGAACTCAAAAAGGTAACAGATGAAACAGAAGAAACATATGATAGATTTTTGGATACGGCTTCGCAGACTAGTGCTCGTATCGGAAAAACTATAACTGAAATGACATCGGCAACGGCAGAATTTGCAAAGCTTGGTTATAACATTGAACAGGCTTCTGCTATGGCTGAGTCTGCATTGGTGTATGCGAATGTTGGTGATAATGTCGATGTCGAGACGGGCTCTCAGAGTATTATATCTACTTTGAAAGCTTTTGGCATTGAAGCGAATAATACTATGTCTATTGTAGATAAATTTAACGAAGTGGGTAAATTAATTGCCCTTAGATAACTATATAGGTCAAAGACCAGAGATGGTTTAGACCTAGGTAAGATGGATTAAAATATTAAATATAAAAAAACGAAAGGTGGAATGAGATATGTTAGAAAACATAACTTTGTCACAAGAGCAACGGCAAATAATTTTAGGCGGATTACTTGGAGATGCTTATTTTCATAAGTCAAGAAAAATAATTAGATTTTCGCATAGTCTTAAACAAGAAGAGTATTTAAAATGGAAATACTCTTTTTTTAATGCAAATGATGTAAGCAAGTTTTATTGTAGGCATTATAATGAGGGTTATGAAAACAAATCTTTTGAGGTAAAAAACAAAGACCATAATATGGATAATCTTTTTGATTTTTTAACAAAGCATTTATACAGTAATCAGGGAAGAAAAAAAATATCTTTAAAATATTTAAAACAATTAACACCATTGGGATTGGCTATTTGGTGGATGGATGATGGGTGTTTATCTATTCATAAAGGTAATCGATATGGCAAGCTATGCACAGAATGTTTTAATTACGAGGAGCATATTTTGTTACAACAATATTTTAAAGAAATATGGGGTATCTCTGTGGATATTAAGTTGGAAAAAAATAAATATTATTTTTTAAGATTTAATGTAACTGCACTAAAAAAGTTAATATCTATTATTTACAAGTATGTAACTATGTGTCCCTCTATGATTTACAAGATCGACTTAAATTATGAGCGTCAGGGATGCATAGGGGATTTTCAAGAGGTATATGATTATATTAAAAATTGTATATCTAATAATATTTTAATTACATCAACTTTAACGACTGCAGGATGTGCATAGCAATATGTACATTGAAGTTATCCCTATTTTAAATAGGTAATATACAGTCTGGACTCACACTATAATCTAATTATGAAATGTGAGAGTTAGCCAGAAATGACTAACCGCCACTTGTTAGTGGTCAGTAGGTGGAAACACCGAAAGTAACAGATTCGAACAACTTTGCTATAACTACAAAAGGCATTGGTGACGCATTGCAGGTTTCTGCAAGTGCTATGGCAGCCGCTGGTAACACTCTTGATGAGACCATTGCATTAACTACAGCGGCCAATACCATCGTGCAAAATCCAAATACCGTAGGCACCGCGTTAAAAACGTTGTCTTTGCGTATTCGTGGGGTCAAAACCGAACTCGAAGAAGCTGGCCTTGAAACTGAAGGAATGGCAGAAACCACATCACAACTTCAAGCCAAGCTTTTGGCATTAACCGATGGCAAAGTTAACATTATGGTTGATGCAAACAACTTTAAAAATACAACCGAAATTTTAAGAGAAATATCTGCCGAATGGGAAAACCTTACGGACGTTGAGCGTGCCGCAACTCTCGAATTACTTGGAGGTAAGCGCCAAGCCAACATTCTTGCATCAATTATTAACAATTTTGACATAGTAGAAGACGCAATAGAAGCTTCCGCGAATAGTGCTGGTAGTGCTATGGAGGAAAACGAAAAAGTCCTTGACTCAATCCAAGGACGTATTAACTTATTCAACAATGCTCTTCAGACAATGTGGAGTAATTCGTTAGATAGTGATCTAATCAAAGGTATCGTAAATTTTGGAACTGAAATTATAAGGGCAATAGACAAACTTGGTTTGCTTAAAAGTGTGTTGCTAACATTTGGGACATTCAAGGGGTTAAAATATCTGTCCGAGGGTCTTGGAATTTCTTCGATTGTTGGTGATACGTTAAAAGCAACAAACGCCCTTGAACTGTTAGATGCAGAAACTAGAAAAGTAGCTCTTGCGATGATAACAGAGGGCTTACAAACTAGATTGGCAGGTTCGGCATTAGTTGAATATGCAGTCAAAATGAAGCTTGCTGAGGCTGCAGATATTTCCAAAATGACAACAACTCAACTTTTAGGCTTGAGCTTTAAAGCTTTGGGAGTGGCTATATGGAATGCAACTAAAGCAGTCGCAGCTTTCCTGTTCACCAATCCAGTTGGTCAGATGCTCTTAGTTGTGGGTTTAGTTGTGGCTGGTATAGCCGCTTGGAATAAGTGGGGTGATACCACAGAGAATCTTCAGGAAAAACTCGACGAACTCAAATCAGAACTTCGAGATATTCAGTCTGAACTCGATTCTCTTAATACAGAACTTGAAACCACACGGGATCGTATGACAGAACTTCTCTCGATGGAGAGCTTATCATTTACAGAAAAAGAAGAGCTTGAAAATCTTCAAAAACAAAATGATGAATTAGAGAGAGAAATATACCTATTAGAGCAAAGGCAGAAGCGCAAGCAAAAAGACGCGGAAAATGCTTTTGATGACTTGATGTATGGTGAATTTAAATATGGCACAAGTCAGATGGGTATTAGTACAAGTCTAACAGAACGGGACTTGCTTGAGAGTTCCATGAAACAATATCAAGAGCAACTTGAAGCGGAAGAAGAAGCAAGGAAATCGTTAGTTGCAGCAGAAAAGAGTTTGGAACAAGCAAAGCAAAAAAATGACAAAAAGGCAATAAAAAAAGCAGAAAAAGATGTTGAAAAAGCAGAAAAGAATGTTGAAAAAGCAGAAGATGTAGCGGGAGTAGCATTTAAACATATAGATGAAAAGTTAAAAGAATATACTGATGCTGCTGATGGCATTGATTACGATTTAGCCGACGATGAAACTAAAGAATATTTAGACTATATTTACAACTTAGAAGATAGATTTAATATTTTAACTGGTGATGATAAGGCAAAAACAATAGCTATCAAAGCCATTTTTAACAAAAAAGAATTTTCCAATGTTTCTAAGACAATTGATAGTTATGTTGAGGCTTTAAAAAAAGGCGATAAATCTGCCGAAGAATCAATTGGAAATATCATTGTAAACAATGAAGCTCTTGTTGAGAATATTTGGGCTAAAGGATTGTCTGTTGATGAGGCTGTTGATTATTTCACATCTTTTGCCTCTGACACTAATTACGCAACCGTAGAACGTAAAGTAAAAGAAATGGAAGAGGCAACCTCTCGATTGCCGAAATTGCTTGAAAACGCATTTTCAAAGGATTTTGTGGGGCCTTTAACCGAACAACAACGGCAGTTTGCCGCTTTGTTTGACGAAGACGGTAATGTTTTGTCTGAAAAAATTGCCGAATATTTTGGTGGCGAAGGCGGTGGTATTTCCGAGAAGACCAGAGTGGAAATTGAGCGTCTTGTTAAGCAAATTTATGATGGTAAGATTAGTGTTGAAAATGCATTAAAGCAATTTGAATTGTTCGGTATAGAATCAGCACTTGATATACATATAGTAGATGTACAGACAAACTTTAAGGATGTATTCCCTGATTTAGCAAAGGATGCAGATGGCTTAATTGATACGTTTAAAGAATTGGGAGATGCCATTGGAAGCGCCGCTGGTGCATTAGACACCTTGAATCAGGCGCAAAAAGAAATGTCACATAGTGGACATGTGTCAATTGAAACAGCATTACAACTTATGGAGTATACTGATGATTACGGAAGTGTTCTTGAGGTTGTTGATGGAAAACTAAAATTAGTTGATGGTGCAGAAGAAGCTTTGATTAACAGCCGAATTGAGTCTATACGAGTGTCGGCACGAGCAAGTCTTGCAGATGCTCAGGCGACATATGAAAAAGCACAATTAGCTTTGGACACATACGAGGCGGCATTAGTTAGTGATAAATCTGCAGAAACAGTTGCTAAGGCGCAGGATAAACTATTGGCAAAAGCACACGCGTTCGCCGCAGGTATTAAAGCGATTTTCAGTGGTGGTTCGTGGACGGAAGCATATAATAGCACCTATCAGAAAACTTTATCCAATATTACTGGATATGAAACTGAGTATACAGATGAGGGTCTGCAGTCTTTAATGGACAATCTTAAAGAAGCAGAAAAAATAAGAGACGAAGCACAAGATAGAGTGAATTTAGCCGACCAATTGACACCTGATACATTGAAGTCTACGTATGATTCTGGTATTGCCGACGGAAGTGACAAAACAAACGCTGAAAAAGAAGCCGAGGATGCTTTTAAAAAAGCAATGGAATACTGGGAAAACCGTATCGGTGCAGAACAGTCTCGCTTTGAGCAAGTTCAGAATGAAATTGATTTGCTTGAAAAACAAGGCAAGGTTGCTGGCAAAGATTATTACGAGGAACAGATAGACAGTGAAAACAGAAGATTATCTTTGTTACAGCAACAGAAAGTAGAAGCTACAAAGTATTTGGGAACCTTTAAAGAAGGTTCAGATGAATGGTGGGACGCAGCTAACCAACTCAATGATATTGAAAATGAAATTGATGGTGTTACAACCAGCATTCTCGACCTTCGTAACGCAATGGCCGAGGTTGATTGGTACATTTTCGATGAAGCCCACGAACGCTTTGACAACCTCCATAGTGACCTTGATACTATCAGAAACCTTGTAGCTCCAAACGGGGAAGAAGATTGGTTCGACGACGAGGGGCAGTGGACTGACAAAGGTACTGCATATCTTGCTTCGTATATCACTGATCTTCAGTTCTATGAGAGTGAGCTTGCAAGTGTTAATAAAAAATTAAAAGAACATAGTTTGCAATATACTGGAAACGAAGAGTATTACAAAAAATTAGGTATTGATTCAGAACAAGAGTTGTATGACAAGAGAGAAGAGCTATTGGACCAACAATACAAAATCCGAGGGGCACAGAATGATACTCAGCAATCTGTTGCAGATATGTATGAGAGTCAGATTGACGTGGTAGAAGAATATACAAATAAACTCGTAGATTCTTATAACGACTATATTGATGTTGTTAAAGAAGCACTTGATGCTGAAAGAGAACTTTTCGAATTAAAAAAAGACATCCAAAAACAAACAAAAGACATAGTATCTCTCGAGCGCCGTATAGCGTCGTTGTCTGGTAGTGATAGTGCCTCAGATATCGCAGAGCGCCGCAAATTAGAAGCCGAACTCTACGAGGCACGTGAGGGTCTCGATGATACCTACTATAGCCACGCCAAAGATGCTCAGTCTGAAGCACTCGATCGTGAGGCAGAAGCATACGAGAAATCTATGAACAAATTCATAGAAGGTCTCCGCAAATCTCTAGACACCGCATTACTCGACATGGAAGGCTTTATGGGGCTTGTGGCTAATGCTGTTACAACCAATGCTCCAGCTATCGTAGAGCAATATAACGGTTTAGGCATCGCCTTGAATAGTGCAATTATCGATCCTTGGACAGAAGCCGCTAATAAAATAACAGCCTTTGGTGGTGTCGATGGTCTTGGCATTATGAACTCTTGGGTGACCGAAGGAGGGGCAATTTATAAATTTGATACTGATGCTACAAAGTTGTTAAAATCACCTTGGGGGGCAGGTACTACAGCACTTAATTCATTTAAGGGGTCTGTTACAACCAAAATGGGTGAGATTTACAAAGATATCAACTCCAATGTTTCTAAATCAATCACAGACATTAAGAAACTTGCAACTGAGATTGCAAAAATTAATGACAGTACTGTAAGACCAAAGGGTGTTGACACTGACACTAAAGATATTGTGGGGCCTCCTAAAAAACCCTCTTCAGAACCACTCAAAAAACCCACTATGAGTAAACAAGGAACAACTGCTCCTAATGACAAGGTATATTTACAAGGCGATACTATACAGGCTGCGGATGGAAAAACCTATTATAAACTCCAAGGTAGATCGAATGCTTATGTTGCAGATGGCTCTTTTACTAAAACAGGGAAAAACAAAGGGTGGGTTTATGAGGGTACATATTGGTATCGTCCAAAATATGCCAAAGGTACCACAGGCACATCTCGTGACGAACTCGCTGTTGTTGACGAGCTCGGTCCAGAGCTTATACTTCATGCAGACCCAACAAGTGGACGCCTTCAGTATCTTACTAAGGGCTCTGGAGTTGTACCTCACGATGCTACGGTTGAGTTGATGAAGCTTGCCGACCTTGGTCTTAGTGGTCTTATGGATGCCAATAAGTTCGGCGCAAATGTCAACATGATTAGCAATGCAATTAATAAACCAGAACTTAACATTACATTTGACTCACTCGTTAAAGCCGAAAATATCACAGAAGAAACCATTCCTGCTGTTCGTAAACTTGTAACACAGGAACTCAACAGATTCACAAAAGAACTTAACTACGCACTTAAAGGCAAAGGTGCACGTTAAAATACACAACTACTTAGCATTTGGTGGGGCATTGTCCCCACCTTTGCTAAATTGTAAGGAGAAAATTTAAATGATTAAAAATAGTGATGTATATCGTTGTTATAGCGTGAATTTGATGCAGTTTATGGCAACGAATAATATTGAATATATTTTGGTTGCAAAAGATATTAAGTCTAATAAAGTATTCTATGCTTTTGAAAAGACAGATAGATTTTTGCAATTGTTACAGCATTGGATAGATAATAATCCAAAGAATAAAACTTAAGAATTTATAGAGAGGTAATTATAATGGAAGGATATATAAATGAAAATAGATGGATTGATTTGAGTGGATTGCCGAGAACTAAACATGGAAAACATATTGACTGGTGGAGAAGTATAGGATTAGAAGTGCCGTTTCAATTTGATATGGTAAACGGTGTGATTAAACTTGTGTCTCATGGGCAAAAGGATAAGATTTTTATTACAATTGATAAATATGTGGACGAACCGGTGCAAATAGGTACACATTTGCTCACGTCTTGCCTGTTGTATAAATTGGTTGGCAATAAAGTTGCCGACGCTAGGCCAGATATAATTCAATATTTTGCTAATCCATCCGACGCCTATCGATATTCTGTATATAGCAAGGCCTTTGCTGAGGTGTTATGCCCTGTATGTAAAAGAAAAAAATTTCAACAAGTAAATAATTTGTGTTCACAGGGTTTCTTTTGTGATATGTGTTCTGACGGCGTGAGTTTGCCTAATAAAATTATGTACTGTATTTTAGAGCAATGTAAAGTGTCTTTTATTAATGAGGCTAGTAAAGCTAAAGGTTTTAATTGGATTGCCAAACAATATAGATATGATTTTTATTTTCAAACAAACGACGAAAGGCGGATTTTAGTTGAGATGGATGGTGGATTTCATCGAAACGAAGGGCAACAGACGATAGATCAAGAAAAGGATAATTTGGCAAAAAACAATGGATATGAGGTCATTCGAATCGATTGTCAATACGATGGAGATCCGTTAGCTTATATAAAAACAAACATTATAAATAGCGAATTAAACAACATTTTACCGCTACATACGGTGAATTGGGATTTATGCGAGCAATTTTTGCAGACCAATTTGATGCATAAGGCGTGCAAATTGTGGGAGCAAGACGAATATAGCGTTGGCGAAATCACTGATAGCTTGCACGTGTCAAGAGTGACCGTAAAAACGTATTTGAAAAGAGGAAAAGAATATGGTCTATGTCCATCTTATAGTCCTACTGAGTCTACATATCGTAAAGGTCCACGCGTGGCGTTATTGCAACAGAATAATGTGATTTATGTGTTTCGCCACTTTAATCACCTATGTGAACAGTCATCATTTTTACTTGGTGTGTATTTTCATAAACCGTCAGTTATTACGAGTAGTCGCAGAAACGAATTATATAAGGGTTATGAAATTAAACGCATAACTAAAGCAGAATATGAACAATACAAAATGATTAATAATAATGAAGTAGTTTTAAAGGAGGCGATTATATGATAGCCCCAAATCGTATTAAATTTCAAAAAATTTTTAGCAACGAATTGAATATACCCGACTTAATTATGGAGTGTGCATTTGAGAGTGATAACTCAGAGGTTTCTACATACTTAAATCGAGAAGCTGTCTCCGTAGAGTCGCATGACGGTAGAAACAACAATACAATAAGGTATAAGTATAGCGAGCGCTTTTCGCCTCGATTTACCTTTATGAAGAAAGGGTTTGGAGATTTCGATAGTTCTGAATTAAGAGCCGTGCTTAAGTGGCTTACTAGTTCTGATACGCCGACTCTTTTAGATGTATATTATGACGATTCAAATGTCGTTGGGTTTAGTGCTATTGGAAACTGGATCGAGATAAGTAGTTATAAGCTTGCGAATTCCCGGACGGTAGCCGTAGTGGCAACTTTTGAAGCAGTGCATCCCTTCGCATTTTCCGACCTTCACATCGTCACCAAAACAATAACCTCGGCAGACAATATAATTACAATCAACATAGATACGGATGATAACAAGCCTGTTTACCCTCGTGTCACAATCGCAGAAAAAGGCTCTGGCGTTAGATTTATTAATAAGCATACAGACTTTTTTGGCAACTCCAAAACATATGAGTCAACTATTTTAACAAACAACACGTCTGGTGAAAAGATTACGGTTGATGGTGCGAATAAAGTCATTTCAAGCACTCACACTAGTCGTATATTCGGTAATCAATTTAACTGGAGATGGCTTGAACTGTACGACGGCAAGAATGAGCTAACTATTGAGGGCAATTGTGAAGTGAAGCTTGAATATCGTACCGTAATTAAGTGTGGAGAATTTTAAGGTGGTGGTTGTATGAAACTGTTTATAGATAGAGACTTTTTTGACAGCCCTAAAATTCCACCTATTTATTTATGCAACACATCAAGAAAACGCATCGGAGAGCTCCCAGTCACAGACCTTCAAGGCGACTTTAAGTGGAACTCCTACTCAGAAATCCAATTTGTAGTAAGTCGAACCTACACAGATGTTCTCACTGGAGAAACAGTCATTAATCCCTTGTTTGACAAAATAGAAAGCCCTCGTAATGTATATCTGCAAAACATTGGTTTTTTCACGATACAGGATGTGGACACTACTTACGGCGAGAAAGATGAAGTGCAAGTGTCTGCGTTTTCTATCGAGTATACTGCGGGACAAAAATATTTAAATTTATTTAAAATAAACAAGGGAGAAGAAGATTCAAAAGAAGTGATATATGCTACTGACCGATATGGTCCAGATGCGCAAATAAAAGATATGTATAAGTTGGCTAATGCAAACCTTTACGATTCTAACGAAAGATATTTCCACAGAGTTTATACTGATTCTCGTCATTATGACTATGAGCAAATACAAATTACAGATGAGACAGCATATTTAACCCATTTTGGGGAAGACATTCACCCCGAAGATGTTTTGTACATACATGGTTGGGCATCAGTAAAGTTTTATGACCCAAATACACCTGAACTTAGTCTTCTGCACTTAGTGTTTAACGAGTTGCCCGAGTGGAAAATTGGACATGTGGACTATTCTTTGAGACACAAAGAAAGGTCGTTTGATGAGGATAGAGTTGCAATCTACGACTTCATTATGCAAGAAGTATGTGATACTTTCAAATGTGTATGTGAGTGGGATACTATCGAAGGGGTTGTGAACTTCTATGAGGAAGTTGAAGATGGCATTGGTGATGATAACACCGTGGCTACTAAATATGAAACTGACATACTTATTTCACGGGACAATTTGGCATCAGAGATATCAGTGTCGTATAGTGCAGATGATATAAAGACGCGATTGAAAGTGTCTGGTTCCGATGACCTTGATATTCGAGAAATCAACCTTGGTCAAAATTACATTATGAATCTTGATTATTACCATCCTCGAACTGGCGATATATATGCGTGGATGGAGCAAGACCTTTATGAAAGTTATGATGACTATCTTGAAGCGGTTGAATATTATACACCGATATATACCGAAGCAACACAAAGGTGGGTCGAAGCCAACAACAAATATAATGATATGATGAATGCAGTGCCAGCAGAGGGCAATGTAGTGCTTGTGGGCGACCCTTTTAAGAAGTTATATTGTACTTACACCCCAATAAATACGGCTTATTATAAGGGCACAATCCAAGATAACAATATTAATACTTATTTATCTCCAGATGTGTTGTATTTGGATGATAAATTCACGGAGATGGTTGACCCATTTATGTTAGACAAAGATGACATTTTGGTGGTTCAGGGCTTCAGTTTGGTGTATAGCTCAACTGATGATGGTTATAAATTTAAAATCACAGAAAGGTTGACGGAAACAACATCGTTAGTATCTTTAATTAAAAAATTAAATCTCTACAATGTTGATGAAGATTTAACTGGAATTCAGCCAGACAATATATTGCTGAGATTAGACAACAAGCAATCTGATACTGCTGTTATTCGCATTTATGACCCAAAACAACAAGCAGGAAGTCAATACAATTCTAACACTCAATACTACACAAGAAAAGAAACATTTACTGGGTCTGGCGTATATACATACACACAGGTTTATATAAAATCAACAGAAGACTTTTCTTTATATAGTTCTGGTAGTTTATTTACCAATAATTATCAAATTAGACTTACCACGATATCCAGTTTAGGTATAACAAATGATATTAATATTACCAACGGCATCAACATGTGGATACGGGGAGAATTGACGAGTGAGGCGTTAGGACTAAAAGATTATACAATCCGTCATATCGGCACCATGGGTTCTTATTTTGTTTTAGCAAAAGATGAAAAAGTTAAAGTCAACTTACAAGATTATGGCGTTAATATGCTTAAAGCAAAACAAGCAGAGTATTTAAAAATATTCCAAACACAAACTGAGGGTATGTTGTCCAACGAGGGGTATCAATGTGTAGCGTTAGACAATGAGCCCAACGAGCCAATTCCAGAAAACACAAGGTGGTTTGATACCAACGACTCTATATTGTACAGAAGAACCAACAAGCCATCAAACTCATCATTTGAGGATAGGTGGATATCAATAGATAAAGAGGCGAATGATAAGAATTACAAAAACTATCAAAGATATATTGACAATTATGAAAAGCTTCAATCTGTTACAGAGGTGCTTGCTACTAAGGAGAGAGAGGCAACATATCAATTAGGTGGATATGCAGTGACAGAAAAGAAGATTAATCTCTCTTTGTATGAAGAAAAGATTGTAGATGGGCAAACACGATTGTATTATAACAATCAAGATCTTGAAGGAGATATGCACACTGCGGCAGAGTTGCACTTCAAGGGGGATACCATAGGAAGAGTTGATATGGATTATGATCTGCCGATGTATACTTTTACAACTTCGTCTGAGCCAAAAAGTACTTTTGTTGTATATATTAGTGGCATAACACCCCATGTTGCTTATGATGGTTCACGAGAAGCATATCAAATTAGAAGAAACTATTATAGAGACAAAACTGACTTTGAAAAATTTTTTGACGAGGATCAATGGGTTAGATTATCCCCTCTTATTAGAGAAGATGAGTTCTCTGATTCGAACTTTTTACTGAATGGTTATGAATCTGAAGAGGAGAGACTTGAAATTTGCAAGGAGTTAATGGAATCGGCTAATAAAGAACTTAAAAAACTATGTCAGCCAAGTCTAGAGTTCTCTATGGAAATGGCGAACATCTTAGCGTTGCCTGAATTTAAATCATTAACAAACCAATTCCAACTTGGTAATTTTGTTAGAGTGCATATTCGTGACGGATATGTTAAGCGAGCAAGATTGCTTGAGGTTCATTTAAATTTTAGCAACCTAAGTGATTTTAATTGTAATTTCGGAAATTTAGTGTCGGTAAAATCAGAAATTGATAAACACGCAGAATTGTTAAGTCAGGCAGTTCAAGCTGGAAAAACGGTTGCTACATCCGCAGGTAGTTGGCAACGTGCAGTAGATAAATCCAACAAACTTGAGCAAGACATTGCAAATGGTTTATCAGATGCTACTTTAGAAATTGGTAAGGCGAATGGTCAGAGTATTGAACTTGGACAATATGGTCTCAGAGGACGAAAGCTGATTGATGGCACAACGGATCAATATGAAGACGAACAAGTGGCTTTAATAAATAATAAATTGGTTTTTACTGCAGATGGATGGAAGACTAGTAAGGCCGCTTTTGGTAAATTCACTGTTGACGGTGTTGACCGATGGGGTGTTTTAAGTGATGCCTGTATCGCTGGATTTATAGAGGGTGCTACGATTCGCGGTGGAAATCTTCTTATAGGTGATGGCACAAAAAACTACTTCCAAGTATCAGAAGCTGGCGATGTTAGTATCTTTCAGGCAGGAGAAGAAAAGTATGCTGCCAAAAGCGCGGTTCAAGCAATTGATGATGCATACCGTTATCAGATTGTTTTATTATACGATAAATCAACTGTATTTGGACAGCCAAATCAAACTTGCACATTAACCTGCAAGGTGTATGAATTGAATGAAGATATAACTCCCAAATTACCATCTGGAACTCAATTTTCTTGGTTAAGAAATGGAGCAGTTTATAAAACTACTACAACACCAACACTTGAAGTAACAGCTAATGATGTTGATAGAAACTCAGTATTCGCGTGCTCTGTTACATTTGATGAAACAGAAATAAAATAAGGAGGTGGGACTATGTTAGTACCAAATCAATTAATCGAAGTTTATATTAATAATAAAAATAGAGATCATTTTCAAAATATTGGATATGATGTAAAATGTGGTGATACAATTATTGTCCCACCAAATCATTTGCCAAATAACTCTCATTC
>JAEIGA010003699.1_pt1 | contig 23836 bp, 16 predicted proteins | sample 9270691 | NCBI WGS metagenome assembly JAEIGA01 (sample SAMN17057246, study PRJNA624740) | gut metagenome | biome: biome; isolation source: fecal sample | host: Bos grunniens | place: China: Xizang | collected 2019 | reverse complement strand
TGTCCCACCGCCAGCTAATAAGATATAATCATTTTTAGTTTTACCTGTGGCTACAGTCAAGTTTCCATGAATAAAACCACTTTTACTTGTTAAAGACCCTTTATCAACACTTACATTTCCAGTGTTATAGGCCATAGTTAAAACATTAAAATAACTGCCTTTTGCGGAAGTGTAATCACATTGAGCTATAAAATTACCATTATCGCTTAACCAGCGCCAGTTTGCATTATTGCCACGATCTAAAGTAAGACTTAAAGCTCCACCGGTAGGATTTTTTGCGATAATAGTTCCACGATCTTGAATAGTAAATAAATCATTCCATGTTTTCGCAGTGTCTTCAGTTTGTTGAAAAGTAAATACAGCAGTATTTTGAGTGCTATCATCGGTTATTTGTATACGTTGGTAATAACTACCATCTTCCCACGAAATATTGCCGGGACCATTAAATCTTAAGTTTCGGTTGGCATCAATAGTGGCGCCACTATTTTTAATGGTTTTGCCACCAGTTCCATCGAATACTGCAATTGCAGTATCAGTAGAAGACGCCGGACCTTTTACATAGTCCGTTAGGCTTTGATGTGATGTTAGAAAGGTGCTACCTTTAGTGAGAGTAATTTTTCTTGCAGTTGCGTCATATGATGCCTCTGTAACGGCATTACCTGTACCGGTCACTTCAATGGATGTGGCTCCTGTATCCGTATCGCTGCCTGGTATTCCCAGACCAGTAATATCAGCTTTAGCCACCGCTGTAGTGCCTGTAATATGACCTTGAGCATCGTATTTAACTTTATATAAACCAGCAGTAGTCACTGCTGTTACACTATTACTGTGATTAATTGTGATACTATCAGCATCACTATCAATAGTATTACTACTTAATGAAATGCCAGTACCGCCAACTAAATTAACTTGTGTTAGAGTACCTCCAGAACTTTCACCTTTCACCCAAGGAACGTTAACAACAAGTTGGTCACCATTTTTTTGTACTATGTAGGTACGTGCTGCTGTCGCAGTCACGGCATTAGGAGCCACAGTTTGAGCAGTAGTACTTACTTTTGCTACAGTTCCGTCAGCTAGAAGAACTTCATGTGTAGTTCCGCCTAGTTTAATAATTTTTGAGGCAAGCACGTTGCCTGTTACGGATAGATTACCCGTAATATTTGTAGATTTTAATTGAGCCATTGTACATACCTCCATTTACTAACTATATTATAGCATGAATTTCGATTTTTTTCAAATTCGTAATAAAAAGGATAGACTGCAATCTATCCTATAATTCAATTATTTGTCGAGCTTGTATAGAGTTTCCAGATATAAACTGAACTTGCATATCCTCGTTAGATACCACGCTTCCTGCAGTAAAGTTACCAACAGGAGAGGTGTAAAATTGACCTGTAACTAAATCGAATAATCCAACTTTACTATCTGATTTACGGCGACATGGTATAAAATCTCGTATATAAATGTCGTCCTGTATCATAGTAAAACGATATAATCTCATTGCCGCCATATTTTGTATACCTGCAGTTCCATTATAGGCATTATGGTTTGCAAAGATATATATATTACCTCTGTTAGCTGCTGTTTGTGTCGAATTTTGACGCGTCAGAATTGTTCCCGAATATCCCTTATTATTTATATATGTTGTAGTTGTTCCATTGGCTGTTACTTTAGTAGTAGCCTTCTGATCACCATGAGCAATATACTCTATCACACTTCTCGTGTCTTTTGCTAAAGTGGTGTTACCTATGCTTCCAGTCCCGATATAATTTGCATAGTTACCATTAGCACTACCTGCATGTAGAATGTGCGCAAAATATCGGCTAGAACCGCTGTATCGTTCTTCACTACCAAAAATTGTTGATGACGCCTTCCAGGTAGTAACCATTAGGTCCGCCACTATAGTAGCCTTTTCTGAAGTCCAATATACTCCTGTGTCTATATATTGAGTGCCAGTACTAGCAATATATTCTAATTGCTCGTATTCTGCATTACCTATCTCTTGAATATCGTAAGTCTCAGCACATCCGTTGTGGGTTATTTGTAGATTGGCACACCCTTCAATAAATTGATGAGTTTCCATATCACCTTTATCGGTAACGTATGCTTTGGTTTTGTATAAGTCTTTAATGTCATCTGAACTTAGCGCTGTTGTATAAATTCTAAAGTCAGCAATCTGTCCATCGAAATATGAATCGTTACTCCAATTAGATTTACCTAAATAGCAATTTGTGAAAGTTACTGAATCTCCTAAATCATTAATAGAAAATTCTTTTGTTTGAAGTGTTCCGTCCTCTTTATAAATATATACTTTGGCAACTTTATCATTTATCACAGCAGAGATAAAATACCAATCCCCAACACTTATTGTGCCTACGGCAGTATCTGGGAAAGAACCTCCTCCAGCAGTACGTCCTGCTAAATATAAAGATGTGCTTGTTCCATTGTTAGCTAAAAGGATATCTGTATCTTGTCCTTCAGTACTTTTACCGAAATCAAATATTCGACTCCAGTTTTGTAAGGAGTTCCACTTACACCATGCACAAAATGTCATATAGTTTGTATCTATTGTTATGTCTCCAATATCAATATATGATTGTGTTGATGTTCCAATACCATTGAATTTCATTGAATGACTTCCTATAAAAGTATCAGAAGTTAAATTAGTATTTATTAAAATAGCTTCTCCGTTATACCCAGCTTCGTTAACTAGCATACCATCTCTACTATTTGGAGTATAAGGTGTAGCGTGGTCTTTTTCTTCTAATTGAAAATTACTTAAATAAAATACCGCACCATCTGTTCGAGTCTTATCATCAAAAAATAAACGATTATGTGTATTAATATCATTCATTAAGTCTGAACCAGCAGTAAAAGTAAAACTATTTCTTCCATTTTTTAGAGCAATATTATAAGAGGCAGCGCTTAAGTTACTTAACGCAAATGTAGCGACCTCACTTGATTTTAAACCTTCACAGTCAAAAGACATGGTATAAACACTATTGGCCTTGATTGCTTGAGAGTAGTTGAACATAAAATACGAATCAGCACCGCCAGCCGACCAGTCAACTTTAACACCATTACCATATAAAGAAGATTTCCCATGTGCAGACTTAATGCCAGTAATTATATTAGTTGTAGATTCAGCACATATATCATCAAAGGTATAGTGAATAACTAATGCCTTACTTAATTCTTTTACTTCTGCTTGACTAAGTGCGTGGTCATAAATACGTAAATCATTAATATCACCATTATATGGGAAGAAACCACCGTGCCCTTGATCCCTACCAATACAGGCAGTGGTAGAAGAAGATTGATAAATACCTGGGCTTGTTATACTTCCTATCAACTCACCGTCTAAATATGCATAACTTGTTCCATTATCGTAAACTGTCGCTAAGTGATACCACTTATTATTTGTTAACGTGAAACCAATAGGAATTAAACCCCTATTATAACCATTAACTGGACATGATATAGAAGTATTTTGTTTATTGAAACCAATAACCCAACAATTTTGAGCATTCCAATCTCCTGAACTCATAATACAAGATTGATATTGTCCATGAGTACCATGTACCAAAAACCAACAAGCGAATGAATATTGATTACCAACTTCATTTACTAGACTACAATTTTCAACCGAAATACCATCGGCGCAGCTAGCTAAAGTTGAACTGTTGTTTGTACTACTATAACACTTACCAATCTTACCACTACCATCTACGTTTCCGCCACCAATTAAAGAGCCAGACTTTCCCGTAATTTTATCTTGTGTATCCCCATTAAGAGGCCACCAGTGTATTAAACTCATATAATGACCTCCTATGCGAATACAAATTTAAGAGCTTTATAACCGCTATCATACTCCATTGTAACAGCAGCGGCTGCTGTAGTTGCAGTACTTCCTGTAATTCCAAGTTTTTGTACACTTGGTGTTGTAGCTGTACTAGAGCTTGAAGAAACTTTTACGTTTGCCCAGTAATAGTCTATTGGATCAGGTACCGTAATATTTGCAGTAGTATTTCCACTTTGGTTTGCAGTAAAAGTAGCTACATTTGTACCGTTCTTTTGAATAGTTAAAGTACCATTATTAACTGTTGGAAGTGTAAATGCTTCTGTACCTGTAATATGACCATAAGCATCATATTTTATTTTATATAGTCCAGCCGTTGTAACAGCAGTTACTGCAGTATTGCTATGACCAAACTTACCACTAACTAAGCTAATACCACGATCTGCATCATAAGTTGTATCGCTATCAGTAGGCATAGTAAAAATAAAACTTTGACCGCCTGCCGTTAAAGCATATTTAGTACCATGCGCTAAAGTTAATTCATTAGTTCCAGTTGACACTGCTATATTTACATCATGAGTATGATTAGCTGCAGCGCAATTAGTAGTAATATCATTTACAATAGTACCAGTCCATTTAGCATCTCCACTAGTAACTCCACTTGGCACGCCATTAGTGAATGTTACAGAAGTCATTTGATTAGTAACTGTCGCACTATTTAATGCTACACCATATATGTGAACTTTATTCTTAGACCATCCTGGGAAGTTACAGAAAACTTCTACCCAAGATCTACTGCCGCTTATTGCAGATTGATATATAGTTAAATAATTTGCAAGAGCATTAGAAGCATCACCATAGATAGTAGCTTTTAGAATTTGACCATTTTGAGAGGCTATAACTAATTTACCACTTAATGTAAATGAGGTTGTTGTTGTAATGTCAAAAGTTAATTGAGTGTCATATAAATTATATCGTCCTAAAGAAACTGCTCCATTGCTACCTGCCGCGAACTCTTTGTTCCATTCATAGGTAGTCTTACCTAAATAAACATCATCATGGTTATGACCTTTAGCCGCATATTTAGTAGCTAAGCTTGTACCATTTTCATAAATCGTTGTAGCATTAAATGTATCTTTGACATTAACTTTGTAAGTAGTGTCTGCGGTACCACTTGCTTCTCCAACAACTAATGAGTTATTAGCTAAATCAATAAATAAATTACGATTTGTAGAAGTACTATTACTACGCACTTCTATTGCCGCATAATCCGTTGGAGAGGCGCTTGTATTATATATTCGTAATTTACAATTACCACTGTCAAACTTTAAGCCGTTCGCTGTACTAATTACGGGTTGAGCGGAAAATGTTTTAACTCCTGTAATTGTTTGAGCACCATCAAGTGTAACATAGTTTGCTAAACTTTGATGACTAGTTAAAAATGTACTACCTTTTGTAAAAGTAATAGTTCTAGTACTAGCATTATATTCTGCGCTAGTGAACGCATTTCCTGAGCCAGTAGTGGCTACTGCCGTAGCACCTGTATCAGTAGCGTCAAAAGTAACTGTACCATTACTATTAGTAAGCGTCATATTAGTGCCGGCTTTTAAGTTTAAAGCATTAGTTGTAGTTCCATTTGCTAAAATTTGAGTGCCATTTACCTTGATTTCACGCCAAGTATCTTCGATATCATCACCAGATGGTATCAGCATCCAAGCATAGCCAGAACCAGTGTAGTAACAAATCAACATATCTCCAACTTTAGCTTCTACACCTTGATAAGTGTCTGCAGTGACAACTTTATACGCATCACCTAATGTAGACTCTGATGCCGCTGGAAATTTATCTTTAGTTACTGTACCATTCGTACCCACAGTCCCCTTAAGAACCACGGCAGCATTAATCATTGCCATTAACGCGGATTTGCTAGTGGTACTACCATCACCTAATAGGATATCATCACTAGTTCCGCCATTTTTTATAAGTTTACTGGCGACTGCATTACCCGTTACGGTAAGAGCACCTTGTACTAATGTACTTTTTAATTGAGCCATGTAATCGCCTCCTAAATCTCGTAAATTGTATTGGAAGTCATATGCCCGTCCTTATAGAACCCATTCTCTTGACTTTCAATAATTTCATTCGTTTTTATTGTGAATTTTTTCGTTATATCAACATTAGCAGTATTTAGTTCTGTAAATTCATTAGTATAGAAATTACTTAACTTATCTACTGCCGCTTTGCTTTCATAAAGTATTTTTACATCGTCGGCTGATAGCGCTGTCGCATACCATCGGAAATCGCTAATACGTCCTGCCAATGCAGTTGAATCACTACGTTCATCACGACCAATACGCATGTGACCTGACGATTTAGTTATCGTTGGAGTAAAAGTATACGCTGAATTGGATACTTCCGTTCCATTTTTATAAAATTTCATAGTACTTCCATTTGATGTAACAGCAATCATGGTCCACTCTCCTACAGGAGAAGTTAAACCACTAATTTCCTTATCTGGACTACCTCCATGATAATATCTAAAAGCGCCGCCGCTTTTACGTTCAAAGTTCATACTTACTCCGCCTGATGTGCTGTGGTCGCCGAAGTAAATAGCACGACCATCATCGTCAGGGTTAACCCAGAAGCTTAAGGTATAAGGTGTAGAAAACATATTAGAACGCGGTACTGGTACTTCATAGTAACTAGTTGAACCATTAAACTTAGCGGCCAAGGTACCATTATTAGTGTCATAACTAACTGTCATATTATAGGCTGTGGCATCATATCCATTACCGCTATCATCAAAGGCAGTTGTATAAGTACGGCTACCCACTGTGTATGGTGTAGCATGGTCATTTTTTTCAAACTGTATATATCGTAGCTCACATTGAACTTCCTTGTCTATTGGACTAAAAAAGTAGTTATGTAATACCCATGCACCTGGTGATGAAATAACTTGAAATGTTATTCTATAGTATCCATCACTGCGCGACTCCCACGATATAGTTTTATATCCATAACCTTCTGAACTAATCCCATTTGCAGTTGATTTCCATGGCTGTCCGTTCTTATATAAGAAACAACTGAATGTCCAGATATCACCTTGTTTCATCTGACTTGTTATTGTGCTATTTTGAATTGCAACACAATCGGATGTTGATGAACTTGGACGTGTAATTTTTAAGCCATCACCAGTTCGTTCATTAAGAGTCCAATAACTACCATATGTAGACCACGAAGCATTGTTACCTACATTTGTGGTGGATTCTGCCACCATATCATTGAACGCGTAATGTATCATTAAACCTTTACTTAATTCTTTTACTTCAGCAACACTTAATTTGTGGTCATACACTCGGACATCACATACTTTACACACTGGTCGATAACTGCCGTTATTAATATGACCAGTAGACCAGTTAAAAATATCTAAATAATCTTGCTTAAAAGATACTGTATAGGAAACTGCCGCTCTGTCTTCTTTCCCATCTACATACATGTAGATTTTTTTCTCGCTACCGTATACTAAACATATATGATGCCAGCCATCTTTGATATTGGTAGTTCCCCAATAGCTAGAGTGAATACGACTAGATCCGTTTCCGGCATTAATACTCACATAACAATTAGTGCCATCAGTGGTATACATACCAATACCTAACCCCGAGTTAGTTGTGTGATCATGACTAGTCACTATTCCATTTGCAGTACCCGTCGCCGCATGTTGAGATAAATATACCCAAGCACAAATCGACATTTCTGCAAAGGTACTCATTTTTGATGTAGAACGTAAAGCATCTGTCGTTCCAACCGCTGTACGTTCCCAGCATTTTCCTAATAATCCTAAATTATTAGATTGTAGTTTATTATTATTGTTTACAACCGTAAGATGATTACATCCTACATAATCTCTAAGGTTGCCGTTGAGAGGCCACCAATGAACTAAACTCATAGTAAACCTCCTAACTAATTACAAATCGTATACATTGATTTGTACTATCATATTGCATTGTTGCAGTACCATTACCAACTTGAACTTTGTTAGTAGTTAAAGTACCATTAGTTGTATATACTTCACTATCACTATATGTTTGTGGATTTGCCGCCTGACTGGTGGCACCAATTAGGAATAGCTTACTATCGCTATTAGTTGAGCCGGCTGTATTTTTGGTATCCGAACTTGTGATAGTAACATCACTACTACCTGCAGTGGCAGAAATGGTAATTGCAGTACCAGCTTTTAGGTTTAACGCGCCTGTAGTGGTCGCTGTACCTAAAATTGAAGTACCATTAACTTTAATTTCACGCCATGTATTAGTGTCTGTTGAATTAATTGTTAGATTACCATTTGCGTCTGACGCAACTGTTGTCGCACCTGAACCGCTAATCTTAAATTCAGAACGTTTTGTATCGTTATCATATAATTTAATATATGTATTTCCATTAGTTGTAGCGGCATTGGCTTTCGTATTCGATGCACCAATATATAATCCTGAAGTCCAATGCGTATCCTTGTCTGTGTAAGTATAGTTAGAATAACTCCAAGCGCCACTAGTTGTGTTAATGGTGATTACCTTTTTATCAATAGAAGATGTGCCAAAAGTTGGATTAGCTGAATAGTACCACGTACCGTCACTAGAAAGATTTTCTGCAAAGCAGTAGAATCCTGCCCATACTAATACCGTTTTATGTGGGTCAGCTTTCATAGCTGTTAACTGGGCTGAGGATAAAGTTCCTGATGTGGTAGATGTACTAGTAGCAATTGCTACTTTGACATAATCTGCTGGAATATCGCTTAATAGTGCAAGAGTACCAGTGTTAGAAGGTAATGTATAATTGTAATCACCATTATAAATCTTACCTTTCATATAAAAGTTTTTGAAGTGATAACTACTATCACCCATATCAACTTGATTATCTCTTTGACCAGGAATAAATTTGTCGCCATAAATTGCTAATGTTGAATTGGCTCCACTTGCTGATTTACCACCAGCTACAAATCCAAACGCTGCACTAGTACCACCACTAGCTACAATATAGTTCCAACTGTTACGCTTAAACTCAATATGATTACTCATTTCTGTATCAGTTATTAGTAATTTTTTAACTGCTATTGTACCAGTTGAAGCTTGTACTTCAATATTTGGTGTAACGTATACTTGATCAGTTTGATCAGTAACAGCCGCTCCTATTGTTCCTGTCTGCTTTCCTAAAACAACTTTTCTCCAACTATCTGTTGTTGTACTACTTTGTTTTACCTTAGTATCTGTATTTGTATCAGTATCAGTTACTGTAAATGTTTTATTAGTAACCGCAGTCACGTGACCATAGCCATCTACTGTGATTTGTGGAACGATGATATCCATCGTATTTTTAGATGATTGAGTTCCACCATCAGTTGGACCATAAGCCCCTTCTAATGTACTAGTGTCTGCATGGTTAATACCTGTTGCATCAACTGTAATACCATTACCAGCTTTTGCGGCTATGGCGTCAGCTGTAACTGTAATACCATTTCCTTCACCTACATTGAATGTGATAGTTTCGGCACTAGATTGATTTAATGTAAAATCGCCGCCAGTTGTTAAACCGTTTCCGGCACTTAAAGTAATTTTTGAATTAGAAACCGTTGGTATGGTAGGTTTGTTATTAAGATTATTATAATCTAAATAATATGTGCTATCTTGACCATCTAGTTTATCGGCGTCTGCAGCCTTAGCATTAATACCTAAATATTTGCTAGCTAAACTGGTACCATTTTCATATATTGTAGTACCATAAATCTCTTTCCATGGAGCACTGGATAAACCTAAAGTCGAGGAAGAATTTCTATAATATAAATTGGCATTATTGTCCCAAGAATATGGCTTTTCTAATTCTGAACCCATACCTTGATTACCCCAACGTTTAGTTAACCATTTAACAGATGATAGATTAAGAGTACCGCTACTATTTGTACGAGTAAGAACTAATCTTACCGCGCGACAGCTTGAAAAGCTATTACTAATCTTAAACCATGAAGGTGCTGAATTATAAGAACCTGAAGGGACAGTTAGGGAGTCTACCCATGTAGTACCATCGGTAGAGTATTGAAATTTAATTGAACATGTGGCCGCAGGAGATGCATAAGCAAAACCAATTACCAACCAGTCAGCTTGACAAGCGTGCCATATAGCTGAACCTCCATCCCAAGTAAAACGAGCATACGGTCTACTATCACTTAAAACTGTAATAGTTTGATTTTCTTTTTGATTGGTTAAAGTTCTTCTGTGAGTATCTGTAGTATCCTCGGTCCATGTTGTGCCATCGGTTGAGTATTCTGCCTTGGCTGTGCGGAATGGTAGCAAATCATGCCACAAGTACTTAGGAATCGCAGAAGCAATTGCCCAGTCCGCGCCTGGAGTTAAAACATTATTGGTTGCGATATTTACTAGGAAATCCTTAGCAAAAGTAGGTTTAGTAGATGTACTACTTGAGGTACTTACTTTGACGTTTGCCCAATAAAAGTCGGCAGGGTTAGGTATAGTTGGTTTGTTGGTTAAGTTATTATAATTTAAATAATATGTACTATCTTGACCATCCAATTTATCCGCATCATCTGCATAGCCAACTTTCATGTCAGCTTTATTAATCCACTTAACCGCTCCACCGCTTGCAAAGGCATCGATACCTAAGAAGTAAATCATATTCTTATTTTCAGAAGCACTTGTGATAGCAACACCACCACTAAAGGTTTTCTTACCACTAATAGTTTGTTCGGTGTTTAGAGTTACATAATTATCAAGACTAGGAATATCACTTGTTAATGCAATAGTTCCTGTTTGATTTGGTAAAGTTAAAGTATAAGTAGTATTGTCTGATGTAGATTTAACTTTCTTAATTGAACCACTTAAATATAAATCTTTCCAGTCATATTGACTAGATCCTAAGTCTTTATCACCAGTAACTTGAAGTCCTTGGTTAAAGATAAAAGGTATATTGGCACTATTATAAATATGACAGAAAGATGCATTTTGGGCACCAATTGACAAGGTATTGTTATTAGCGGTAACTAGTAATCTTGGCGTTGTAATGTAACCACTACTGTTAATAGTTGACCCGCTATTTTTTATTTGTTTTCCTGTTGTGCCATCAAATATTGCGATAGCATTATCAGTAGAAGAAGCGGGGCCAGAGACAAAACTAGCTAGGTCGTCTTTAGTTCCTACTTCTTTCCAGACATAACTATCATCATTTGGAATAGCTCTATATTTTTTATTTTCACTGTCAACCCACACCTCTAAACCTGCATAACAACCATTAGCAGTGATAATGGAATCACGTTCTTCAATATCTGCCACAGTGAAGCGTACGTCAAGAGGGCTGGCACTAATTAATTTATAGGCGTTCCCGACGTTGGTTCCGGCTTTATTTAAAATATCTGCCATAATATCACCTCTTAACTAATTTGGAAGAAATACTTAATTGTACCAGTTGCAGCAGCTCCTTTCCATACAATATAAGTTTCATTATAATTATTTTTATTTGTAATAGTTACTTCTCCGGCATTTTTAAATACCCCTGTTACAGGATTGGAAGCACCATCATATACTTTTAAAGTTGTTCCCCATTTTTTAGGAAGAACTAAAGTAAATACTTGATTATTTAAAACAGCTGTTAAAGCAGTACCTGTACCAGAACCTAACTTATTGCGTTGTGTGTTATTGCTTGTATTGTCTTTGTTATAAGCAGTTCCTGTTGCACTTGCAGCTCCTCCCCAATAATATTCTGAACGGTCAAAATAATATGCAGTGGAGTTTTGAGATTTAGTAAGAGTTTTTGCTTCTCCATTTTCTCCTGCATTAGACAGAACTACACTCGCTGTTCCCGACTTCGCCGCAATACTTGTTGTAGTTGCTGTAGCGGTAAAGGTATAGTTCATTGTAAAGGTAATATCTTTCGTACCAAAAGCACTAATGGTAGTTCCGGCGTTATTACCAGTATAAGTTTGCCCATTCCATGTGAATGTACTACTTGTGATACCTGGACTTACAGAATTGGCTGCCACTCTAGCTACTGCTTTTGAGAATGTGACTGAACCGCAAATATAATCATTGGTTTGTGAAGCGGTATAGGTTACAGAGCTTACAGCAGGTGAAGTATATTTATAAAGTAATTTATCTATTATTTGTTTTAAAGACCAGCCATCTACATTTGAACCTTGGTTTAAACCACCTACTGTTACAGTTGTAGCTGCTGTATTTGTGTATTTAGTACTTAATTCATTATCAGCAGTAATAGCTAAAACATCATTCGCTTTAACTTTAATATTACCACCTGTTGCAAAATCACTTAAGGCTTTAGTGGTTCCGTCTCCTAATACCACGTATTGATTGCTTGAACCATTGGTGATAAATTTAGCGGCATAAATATTTTTCCATATTTTATCAGAAGCACCTAAGTCAATAGTGTTTGTAGTTTCCGGTTTTAAATAAGTTTTACTAAGTTGAACACCTGTTGCAGATGCTGAATCGTTACTTTTTAATGCACCGCGGAAATAAATATCTTCATATGCTCCTACAATGAATGCACCATTTTGATTACCTCTAAAACTTGCTAGTTGATCTGTACCAAAATAAGCATATTGATTTTCAGGAACATATAAACTTCCTGCAATTTTTAAGTTTCCGGAATCATCTAGTGTTGCCGTACTATTTTGAATTTTCTTTCCTGTTGTACTATCATAGCGAGCAATGGCATTATCAGTTGAAGATGCTGGACCTTGTACATATGCACTAAGATCCACTTTACCACCTAGTGATTGCCAGTAGTTAGCATAATTGTCTCCTGTTGCTGCTGTGACTTTTGTATAACATGCCCAGTCGGCATTAGTATTACCGTCAGGGTCTTTATCAGTGATACTATAAACATCCCCAACTTCAGCTGAGGTTAATGCTTTTAATTCTGCCCAAGTTTTTGTACCTTTATATTTATAAACAGTAGATAGACCAAGGTCACTTGGAGTGATTGCCGCACCTATTACAACGTGTCCTAAAGCATCTTTACCGATTTTATATAAACCTGCTGTAGTGGCTGTAGTTGTTGGGTGGGTAATAGTAATAACTCCGCCACTAGTACTTACTGTCATATTGGATGAAGAAGCACTTGTAACAAATGTTGTTCCTTTATTTAATGTAATCTGTCTAGTTGTAGCATCATAACTACCACTAGTAACAGCATTTCCTGAACCAGATGTTGTGATACTAGTGGCACCAGTATCAGTAATTAATTCTGATATCAGTCGTGTAGAACCATCCGCCATTAAAATTTGAGAAGATGTTCCACCTATTTTAATTATCTTTGAGGCAATAGCGTTACCTATAACAGAGAGATTGCCTGATATTGTAGTTGATGTTAACTGTGCCATATTCTCACCTCTATTTATTATATTATAGCATAGATTTTGATTTTATTCAAATTCATAAAGTATAAAAGGACAGAATGTCTTCTGTCCTAAATTTCTATAATATTTCTTGCTGATATATATCCTTGTTTATGAATGGCTGCGGCATTCGTAGATAGTGGTAAACCAGATACAAAAGTACCAGTGCCCGCATTAACTAGAAATTCTTTGGTATATGCTTCATATAATCCTAGCGCCCCGTCACTCTTTCTACGAGCTGGTAGATAGTGGCGCACTACAGTATTTCCTTCATACATCTTTGCCTCATATACGCGCATTTTACTTCGGTTTTGCCCACTATTATTTCGAGCAAAAATATAAGTAGTTAACGTATTAGAAGAGTGATCAAATGATGTTGCATTATTAGCAATCTGTGTACCGTCTTTATATAGTCTTTGGTCGCCAGATTTAAAATCAGCATAGATTATAGTACGTTCGCCTGTAACTGGCACAACACTAGAGTTTGTTGTAGCATTGGCACCTATCATATAAGTTCCACTATATGAATGCACCCCGGCACGTGGATTAGTGCTGCTAGCCATAAATCCCATCATACTGTAGAAAGATGATGTAGGACTTGCGCCCCATTCCATATCTAACCAATAGCCATAATGGTTAGTGGTATTAACATATCCTGTATCAATATACTGTGTACCAGTAGATTCAATATATTCTACTCGCTCATAGGTCGAGTTAATATCTTCCGCAAAGAATGTGGCGGCCACTTCGTAATTTTTCTTGATTTCCGGCGTGGTCTGTCCACCTTTGAATTGTTGAGTTATTATATCTCCAAATTTACTAATTGCTGTTCGGGATTGATAGATGTCCACAATATCCGCAGCACTTAAAGCAGTTCTATATACTCGGAAATCAGATATCTTTCCATTAAACCCTCTTGTGGTTGATGTTCCAAAACCTATATCAAGACTAGACTTCGCTTCAAAAGTACCAGAGATAGTATCTTTTGCAATTTCTACACCATTAACATAAACTACACGTTCTGTAGCAGAATACACAACAGCAACATGGTTCCAAGCATTTTCAGTTAAACAAGATGGTGTATATAACCAAGTGTTTGCGCGTCCATAGGCATATAAGCTAATTGCAGTACCACTTAATACACAATATAAAGCATTATCTGTAAAAGCAGTAGAACCACTCTGAGGATATAACCAACATACTACTGATACATCAGTACTATTACCTAAATTCAACGGAGTACTAATTTGTGTAGGTTTCGACATATCAAAGACCCCAGCATACTCACCGCAATTAGTGTCAGTTGTAAGTTGTAAGTTCCGCACGGTTACTGGTTGCATATATCCCGTTTCATTTCTTAACATACTTTCTCTTGTGCCTAATGTATAAGGCGTTGGTTGTGAATTAGTTTGAAGTTGAATATCCCATATCTCAATTTGAGAGTTAGCGTCCATATTCATATCTAAAAAGCGATATGTACTATTGTAATCTCTATTAGGAACACATAGACCAGTTAATAAAATAAAATCACCATAATTAGTTGTTTTTTTAGTTCTAATTGAGTTATCACACCAGTCCGTTAATACTAAATTTCCTGTACCAGAAATCACTTTATATTTACATGAGAAGTAATAGGTTGTTCCGTTTACTAAAATATTTAAAGGAAAATAACAGCGCATCTGACCACTAGCAGCATTATTGTTTGCAGTTGTTGTGGTAACAGTGTAATGTCCATCACCTAAGTGTTTGCTTGTTGTATTAACTGTTAATTTACTCCAACTGTTATCTCCATGTTTTAAAAGGTTTGTTGTGGTTTCTGCTAAAATATCATCAAATTTATAATGAATAGCAAGACCTTTACTTAATTCTCGAACTTCTAATTTACTTAATGCATGGTCATAAATTCGCACATCACAAATGTCACCATTAAAACTAAAGTATCCAGCAGCATATGTTTCACGTCCAATAGTTAAATTAGCTGCAGATGACTGATAAGGAGCAGTTGCTGTAATCGTGCTTATTAAAACGCCGTCTAAATATAATGACGCTTTTCCATCTTTATAAGTAGTCACTACATGATACCATTGATTGTTGGTTAATGTTTTGCCAAGTGATATATAGTTTTGGTTACTTGCATTTGTTAATGGTTGAATTCTATTATTGGTTTGATTAATACCAAAAGTCCAACGTTTATTATTCCAGTCACCAGAACTTATAAAAGCACCTTCATAGTGAACATGAGTTCCATGCACTTTTATCCACATAGCTGCACTGTATTCATCGGAAATTTCATCTAAAAGATTACAATTTGCTACATTTACTCCGGCAATAATTTTAGTGCCATCACCGCCGCTTAAGCATGTGCCTAGTTTACCAGGCTCTGTTACGGTAGCAGTACCTAATAATGTACCGTGTTTATTACCTGCTTTATCTTCTGTATCGCCGCTAAGAGGCCACCAATGTATTAAACTCATAGTGCACCTCCTAAAAGATAAATTTTAAAGCTTCATCAATTTGGTCATACATTAAAGTTGTTCCTACTTGCACTGATTGGTCAGAGCTTTTTACATAGCTTACTTGATAATTGTTGCTTTGTAAAGTACCACTTGCTACTGCTGATACTATGGAATTAATAGCACGATTACCTTTTGGATCTTTAGTGATAGTAATTACCATTTCTTTATCAGTAGATTGATTTAATGTAAAACTATCTGATGTTTTAGAGTTTACTGAAATATCAGCACCTTTAAAAGTAATTGTTTTATTTGAAACGGCATTGGCTACGTTTACATATAATTTATTATTTGCATCTTTACGTAATGGGAAATTACCAGCAGACGCATTTTCAGTAAAGCCTAACCAGTCCTCACTAAAATAATCTGCCCCTTCTTTGCCATCTAATAAATCTGCGTTTAAATTAGATACTAATACTTTTGAACTAACAATTAATGGAGCTTTGTCTAGTACTGTTGTTTGTATTTGACCTGGAGTTAAAAAGTTACCATCTTTATCTACTACCGCTAAACTGCCGGCAATATCGTTTCCGCCATTATCAGTGAAAACAGCTATTTGATTAACTCCTCCAGTTCCGGTTAAATTGGTAACCCCATCTTTAATTTTTAAAGATAAATCCTTAAAAGTTTTAACGCCATCACCAATGGCGAATTGTAAATGCCCTGGGTCTTCTGGTGAGCCAGGATTTGGCATAATAGCAATGGCAGGTTCACCTGCTGCCAACTGTACATCTTTTAAGTTTTCATAAGTGTCTCTTTTAATTTGGATTTTGGTTAATAAAGTTGCCATACTATACACCTCCACTTATTCAACTATATTATAGCATAAAGTACGAATTTTGGCAAAACTAAAAAGAGGGTTCGCACCCTCTCGATTAGCTAATTGTACCCCAATCGGTTGTTGAAGCGTTGCCGCCATCAATAATTAATACTTTTTCCCAAGAAGCAGCTGTTGCACCATTCTTTGTAACTAAGAATGAGTTAGTTACAGCCTTAGGAGCAAGACCTCTTAAAGAAGTAGTAACGGTTTTGTTTGGAGCTGTAATAGTAATACTACTAATTCCAATAATATGACCCGCTTCATCTGTAGTTACCTTTGGAAGCTTAAAAGAAGAAGTTCCACTTTCTTTCCAATCTAACGTAACGTTGGATGCTTGACCGTATGTACCAGCTGTTGCCGCTGATAGTGCATGGGCAAATTGCACTTTACCTGCACCAGAAGTATTTCCATTGTCAGTTCCGGCTAATTTAATCCATTTATTAGCAGTAGCAAAAGTTACTAATTCATTATATGTTCTAGCGCTTACTTCGGTAGTATTAGCAGTTAAATCGGTAACAGCAGCGCTTTGTTCGCCAATTTTAATTTTACCAAAGCCTTCATCTCGATGATCGCTATCGGACCAAGGAACGTTAACTACTAATTGATTACTACTATTAAATTGTACAGCGTATGTTTTATTAGCTGTTGCAGTAACAGCATTAGCCGCCACCGTTTGAACAGTATCACTACCTAGTTTTACTAACCCTAATGCAGTTGAAGTTGCGGCATTGTAAGTTGTATTATTATCTGTCCAAGGAACATTAACAAATAAACCACTGTCTGAAACTTCAACTTTATAGTTTTTACCATTATTGGTATATCCAGTGTTTACTTTAATCGTTGGTTGAGCAGCGGTTCCGCCAATGATAATACTCTTATCTGCGGCGCTAATACTTTCAACACCAACTTCTTCACCATGAATAACTGACCAGTTAGTTCCATCTACTGCAGCTGTCGGATTATCCTTCTCTGCTATAATAATGTCGCCAGCATGCCAAACATTTGCTATATCAGCACTAGCGCGATAGAAGTCACCCTTTCCTGCTGTAGTGCTTAAATTAGCTACAGCACTAATTGTACCTAGATATTGTACAGCACTTGCAACTCTAGCATCTACATAAGTTTTAACTGCTCCATCAGTTGGAACGTTAGTGCTACCAGTAATTGATGTAACAATTGTTTTTCCTGATGCTTTAGCGTTGTATGTACCATTACCAAGAATAATTTGATTAGCAGTAAGGGTATTAGAAGGAATTACACGGTTAGCTTTTGTATATTTTACTTCATGATTATCTCCTTTAGAGATAGAAACAATAGTATTTCCAGTTGTGTTTCCGTCATTAGTAACTGTAATATCATGTGCTCCGATAGTTACAGTTTGGTCTGTTACCGCTGTAGTATGACCATATTCATCTACTGTTATTTTAGGAATATTAATTGTACTACTAGCAGTAGGGGAAATAGTACCACTATTATCTTTAGTGGTAGCTCCACCTGTTGGACCTTTCTTTGCGTGTGTTGCTTTGATGCTGTGTTCTGTAGACCAAGAGTCGCCTGTTGGCTTAGTTAAAGTCAATACTGCAACATCATCATCATCCACGCTAATATCTTTTACACGATTTTCACGTTTGATAGTAATGGTATAAGTACCATTATCATAACTTACTTCTACATCAGTGACTGTATTGCCTTTGTCAGTATCAACCACATCTGCAATCATACCACTTTGAATGTAAGGTAAATCTTTCCACGCTGTGAAACCATCACCAATCTTTATCTTAGGAGAGGCCGCGGTCTCACCACTGTCTTTGGTTTGATCACCATCTAGGTCTCCAGTGCCAACATACCATTCAACACCGGCTTCACCTTTCATTAGAACAAGTGAGGAGGCATCCCAATTAGTGGTCGTGTCGTTTCGTAATATTAATCTTGTCTTTAATGTTGCCATTACTCATCAGCACCTCCACAATCAATTAATTGAATTTCATGCCAGTCAGCGCCGACAATCTTATACATCATGTCTACACCATCCCAGCGATACGTTCTATTTTCATCAGTGGCAATATATAATTTAGTTTCTATACCTACTGATGGAAATTCAAAACGATTTTTAAAGACTAAATGGTCTAAATCGGGACGATTTTCAACATCATCCCAATCTACGACTAAATGTATGGGTTGAGAGACGGGAGCGCCTTCGGTTCCCGTCTTATTTGTTTTTACTTCTAGTTTATAGCGGTCTCCGCTAACATAAGAGTAATGGGCATTAGTATTTATTTCTGTATTGTTTGGCATGCCCGATCACCTCCTGTCTTATACGGTTTGCCCGTTATTGTCACGTTTAGGTCCAATATTACGGAAGAATAGACCTCCAATAACTAAACTATCGCTTGGATCATCAGATACCCATTCGCCATCTACTTCTGAACCACGACCAAATTCTAGAATTTGACCGCCGGCAGTTGCGATACCTTTACGGTTTACTGCGATTGCAGAGTAAACAACAGAACCAGTAGATTGATGAATACCACTATCGCCTTGTACAAAGCGTTTATTAACGGTATCATACTTAGTAAGAATTTCTTCATTACCTTGGTAATTCATACCGTGGTAGATTACCATACTTTCATCTACTGCTCTAAACATTTTGCTTGCATCAGTTCTACCAGTTTGATATAAACCAGTTGCGCCGAATTCAGCATTTAACATCATCTTTTCAACAGAAGAAGGAATTACCCAACTACCATCTTGATGTGCATCTACGAAACGACGATTCTTATCAGTTAATGCATCATATTCAGTAGCAGTATAAGAACGAATTGTGCTGCGTCCGTCTACTAAAGCTACATTAAAGTGTTTGTGTTGAATTAGGTCAGAAGGTAATTCAAAGATAGTATTAGTATAACTATCAATATGACCTGTGTCACCCCATCCAAAACTTGGAACATTGAATTGTGCGCCTAAACCGATTTTAATTTGTTTAACAGTTTCAGGGGTAGTTAAAACATTACTAGTATGAGAACCAGCACCAATAACGTTTTGAACGTGCTTAATTTCTACAGCACTATCTTCAAAAGAAACGCTAACACGACGATCTAAGTTAGAAGGTTCTTGACGAATATTTAAGTTGCCAGTAGTAATTTGTGCGCCCTGTTTTTCTTCGCCATTAACTGAAACTGGACGCCATGTATCCTCAGGCATTTTGTAGTAAGTAATTGTATTAGTTTTAATATGTCCATATTTATCATGTAATTCAATTACTGATACTGGAATAACTTGTTGTTGCGCCAATACTGCAGGAGAGCTTTCGCTACCTACTGTTACTGTTTCAGCGTCTTTATGGCTGTGTCGGAATGTATTGTCATCTACTGTTAATTCAATACCATCAGCTGCTTGATAAATTCTACCACAAATCTTAAAATTATTTTCAGAGAATGTAGTAGCGCTATTAGTACTAATACATACATAAATTGCTGCTGGGTTGCCATACTCAACCATATCACCTTGATAATATTGATTGCCCGCTACCCAAGCGCCTTTATAAGTTTTAACGTCACCGATTTGTTCATTTACTGTACGAACAGCATCAGTATTATCGATTTTGGTCCATTCTTCTGCGTCTACTGTGTTGTCGCTATCGATATCGCCATTATAAACAGCCCAGTCACCAACTAGGAAATAATAGGTTTCTGAAGTATCAGAAGCATGATTAGCGCCAGAAGGGTCTTGATTACCATTTTTAATTGCGATAGCATAGTCACCTTTACGGAACTCTCTACCTGCAGGCTCACGTAAGTCTGTAGAAAGTGTTCCTGTACTTGGATCAAATGTACCAATATAAGTCATGGCACCTAATAATGTTTCAGGTAACCATTTATCTTTAATTTTTTGTCTATTGTCTAATAAATCAGTAATTTCATTTGGTGCAAATGTAATATTTACATTTTCGGCTTTACTACCGTCAAAACCTTCATTTAAAGGTTCACCATTTTTAGAAATTGTTAATTTATTACCTAATACTGCACCACCAGTTCCATCAGTAATTTTCTTAATTTGTTGTTGTAAACCAGAAATAGCATCATCAACATATTCGGCACCAGCTTCTGTACGAGTATTGTTAACTAAATTACCGTCACCATCACGGTTGTAAGTTACATACTTTTCAGTTTCTGCAGCACGTGTTGCTGTATCTGCGTTACCTTGTAAATCACCAATGAACTTTTTAGCAGTAATAGTACCATCACTACCATTAATAATAATGTCATCTACAGTGATAGTTTTGGTTACTGGATTGATTAAGAAAGAATTAGAAGTAGCAACAACATCATACTTATTAGAAGAGCTATATTTAAATAACGCAAAAGTATAACCAGTACTTTCTACATCTCTCTTGATTTGTACATTCTTAGAAAATTCTGCTAGATAACTTTCAAAGTTAATGTTAATCCAATTATTACTAATAAATGCATCATATTGAGGAGCTGATGCATGAACTCCTGCGCCATCAGGTACAGCTAACTCATTTACATAAACGAAGAAACGACGGCCGTTACCATCATCCCCTTTGTCTAAATAAGGTGAGTTACCTTCCCCATGAGCAGAACCGTTTAAATAAACTACATCATAAACATGATAAAGTTCGGCACTAGAGTATTCTCCTCTATAGTGAAGGGAAGAAGCTCCTAAGTTGTAGGCTTCATTCCATCTAGCTTTTTCTTCTTCAGAAACAAATCGTCTATGTTCATCAGTAATAACTTGATAAGCGTCTGTTTCTGGATGTAGAATTTGATATGTGGTATCATTTATTTTTTCATTCAATTGAACTGAACGAATATCTTCAACTTCCACTCCATTTTCCACTTTAGTAAGAGGTTTCATAGCAGTGCCTTTAGTTTCATCTACACTTGGCATAATCTCACACTCCGGGAATTGTCCCTATTACTTATCTGTAGGGACAAAATCTAGCAGTATATAGTCCCCAACTTTCCAGTCGACTGATTCTGGTACTGATTCGACTGTTTGAAGTTTACGTTTTATTTTTTCATTTGTTTCAGCTTCTAATGCAACTTCACTAAGAGAAATCTTGCGACTTACATCTAAGCTACGAGCGTATAAATAAGTATCCGCACGTTGTTCCATATTAAGAACTTTTGGGTCCATATGTGGATATTCAAGTAGGTCTTCATCTACTTTACCAGCAACTAAGGCGGCCACATCTTGTAAACCTTCAATATCAGGATACAAGTTTGGAGTTAAGTAGCTTCCATCTTTGTTGGTAACTTTAAGAATATACTCTGTCTTGGTATCTTTATGAACTGTGATGGTTGGGCTAAATCCATCTTTACCATCTGCCCCGTCCTGACCAATACGAAGGCTTAAGGTTGCCCCAGTAACCCCTTCGGTTACGTTGACAGCTGATACGCTTGCACCAGATGCAAGGTTACCATTTAATTCGTTGGCGTCTGTTACGACACCACTAAGCTGTCCAGTGTTCTCAGGTATTGAACCTGAAATTGCGCCGCTGTACGCCGCACTACCGGATACTGAACCGGTATTTTGACTACTACCTTGAATATCGGCAACGCCGCCAACAATGACAACTTCTTTTTCAGGCATTATCTATCACCTACACCGGTAATTGATTCTTCTATAACTAATGAAGAAGGTTTGATGATAGTGCTAGTAAATCCCTTAGCAGTCACCAAACGAACGTCATACACATAGGTACCGAAATCTAGTTGCTCTGTGTCCAGCGGAGTTAGCTCAAGAACATTACCATTAAGTTCTTTAGGAGCTATTGCGTAGTCTTTATCAGTAGCTTTTTTCTTTGCCGCAAAATACAGCTTGTCGCCTTCTTGAAGTTTGTATTCTTCGCCACCACTTTGACGTACAGTTACTGTAATATACACGCTGTCACTGCGATTCATTGTGATGTTAGAACCTTTAACTGTAAGCATGCCGCCACCTCCGATAAGTACGTATTCACCCTACTTTTCATTTATATTATAGCATGAAATGTGGTTTAGTTCAAATCCCAAAATTTACGGCGTCCTGTCGGAACGAAAAAAGAGGGTCCTAAAACCCTCCCGAATTATTTTACGGTCTTAAGTTTATCTAAGCAAGCTTTCATATTGTCCTTTTTGTCGTATATTATACGATGAAATGCCATTTCCATAACACTCCAATGTTGTTCTCCGGCAGTTGGAAATACAATGTTTGCAAGTTTGGAATAGTGGTTATATTCTTCTTCCATTATTCCTAAAATAGTTGTTTGATGCACTTTCTCAGTTTCTTTCATAAAGATGTGCTTGTACAACCAGAAAGCTTCTTCTTCTTCTTCTAATGCTTCTACGTATTTGTGAAGTAATTCATTAGTCATAGTTAACATACCTCAGCTTCGTTTAAGCTTCGTCTGATAACCAAGTCGCGATTTGCGCTTCTAGTTCCTTTTCCCATTTGAAAACAAATACAGTCTCATTTGGTGCGCCATGCTTTGGTTTAAGCTCGATAATAGTGAATCCACAGTGTAATAAATATTGTGCTAATTGTGGGCTGAAAATTACTTTACCCTTCATAAAATCGTCACTCCGCTCTTTCGGCTTCAAATTCGCGTTTGAAGTCCTCTAATTTCTTTTGTACTTCTTGCTTTGCGAAAGAGGTCGCCATATCTACTTGAAAAGATTCTCCCTCTGTGAAGAAATCTATATATGGCTCCAAGAAAGCAAAAAGCTTATTTTTTATGGTGCCATTAAACACCGCTAATATAGGGTTAAGACTTGTGATGTTATCAATCTCTCTATTGATAATTGAGTATAGGATTTCTTTATCCGTTGGCATTTTGTCTTCCCCTCACGATTTTCTTTAATTCTTCTAATTGACGTTGTAACTCTGCATTTTCTGCCTTAACACTGGCAATATTGTCTGATGCCTCCTTTTTGTATTTTGACTTTGCATTTTTAAGTGAAAGCAATACTGCTTCGGCGCTTTTGCCATACTGTGAATTAATAAATTGCACACCAACCAAATCCAATAAAAAAGCATTGAACTGTTGTTGGTATATTAAGTTAGCATTGATGTATTCTGCATCATGCTCGATATAGTGGCGCTCATCATCAGAGCAGTTAGACCACTCATCACTAATATCATTAAATACAGTTCGATAACTCATGGGTTGGGTTGTAGCTTGACTTCTTAATCTAGCCATTTCAGCATAGATAGAGTCAAGATTTGTTGTTGATTGTCCTAGATTAATAGGCATGATACTTCCTCTCTTGTAGTATCGT
>JAEIGA010003698.1_pt1 | contig 23837 bp, 19 predicted proteins | sample 9270691 | NCBI WGS metagenome assembly JAEIGA01 (sample SAMN17057246, study PRJNA624740) | gut metagenome | biome: biome; isolation source: fecal sample | host: Bos grunniens | place: China: Xizang | collected 2019 | reverse complement strand
TGCAGACCGTTATATCACTGGCGAATGTCCTCATTGTCACGCAGATGGCGCATACGGCGACCAATGCGAAAAATGTGGAACATCTCTTTCTCCACTAGACTTAATCAATCCAAAATCTGCTATTAGCGGCAGCAAACCTGTGCTTAAAACTACTAAACACTGGTACCTTCCACTAGACAAACACGAAGGTTGGTTACGTGAGTGGATTCTTGAAGACCACAAAGAATGGCGTCCAAACGTGTACGGTCAATGCAAAAGTTGGTTAGACATGGGTCTTCAACCACGTGCAGTGAGCCGCGACCTTGATTGGGGTATTCCTGTGCCAGTTGAAGGTGCAGAAGGCAAAGTGCTTTATGTGTGGTTCGACGCTCCTATCGGTTATATCTCAAACACTAAAGAACTTCTTCCAGACACTTGGGAACAATGGTGGAAAGCAGAAGACACAAGACTTATCCACTTCATTGGTAAAGACAATATCGTGTTCCACTGCATCGTATTCCCTGCAATGCTTAAGGCAGAAGGCTCTTATATTCTTCCAGACAACGTTCCTTCAAACGAGTTCCTAAACCTAGAAGGCGACAAAATTTCTACTTCTAGAAACTGGGCAGTGTGGTTGCACGAATATCTTGTTGATTTCAAAGACAAACAAGACGTACTTAGATATGTGTTAACAGCAAATGCTCCTGAAACCAAGGACAACGACTTCACTTGGAAGGACTTCCAAGCTCGCAACAACAGCGAACTTGTGGCTATTTATGGCAACTTTGTAAACAGAACACTTGTGCTTACTCACAAATATTTTGAAGGCAAAGTGCCTGCAAGAGGCGAACTTACCGATTACGACAAAGAAACTCTAAAAGAGTTCTCTGATATTAAACTTGAAGTAGAAAAACTTCTAGACAACTTCAAATTCCGCGATGCACAAAAAGAAGCTATGAACCTAGCTCGTATTGGTAACAAATATCTTGCTGATACAGAGCCTTGGAAACTTGCTAAAACCGATATGGAAAGAGTGGGCACTATCCTAAATATTGCTCTTCAAATCACTGCAAACCTTGCTATTGCATTTGAACCATTCCTTCCATTTAGCTCTGCTAAACTAAGAGATATGCTTAAACTTTCTTCTTGGAGTTGGAGCAACCTAGGTAGCATTGATTTATTAGAAACTGGAGCAGAAATTTTACCTGCAGAGCTTCTATTTGAAAAGATTGAAGACGCTGCTATCGACGCACAAATCAAGCGTTTGGAAGACACCAAAGTACAAAATGAGATAAACAATTATAAACCAGAAGAAGTAAAAGAAAATGTATCTTTCGATGAGTTTATGAAACTTGACATCCGCGTTGGTACTGTGCTTGAATGCCAAAAAGTGCCTAAAGCAGATAAACTTCTTCAATTTAAAATAGACGATGGTATGGGTGGCAGGACTATTGTTTCTGGCATTGCTCAACACTACAATCCAGAAGACCTTGTAGGCAAACAAGTTTGCTTTATTGCCAACTTCCCTCCTCGTAAACTTAAAGGAATTGAAAGCCAAGGTATGATTCTATCTGCAGAAGATGCAAATGGTAGATTGGTAGTAATTTCTCCTTCAGACCTTGTAACAAACGGCGTGAAAGTTTGCTAAAATGAGAAAAACATTATTCATAATATTATCTCTTATTTTGGGTGTAAACCTGTTTGCACAAACAGATAGATACCTATATGCTCCTTTGTATGAGGGATGTGTGGATGACGAACCATCTCCAATATATGGAGGCACATACAACGCATACCCAAAAGATATGATAGATGCCCAGTTTCCTGGTGGCGATGTGGAATTGTCATTGTACATTCACCAAAACACCGAGAGACAAGAGGTTTATAGCGGTGAAACCGACGAAAATGGCAAGGCGCTACTTGTTACCGGTGAGGTACTGGTGCAATTTGTGATAGACAGATGCGGTAAGCCTGGCAATTTCCAGATTATACAATCACTTACAGAAGAGCAAGATGCAGAAGCTCTTAGAATTATGGAGTCACTTCCTATATTCAAGGCTGCATCTATAGATGGCATCAGAGTAAAATCTGCATATATTGCTCCTGTTAAGTTCAAGTGGAAACATATGCCAGAACCTGAACCAGAGCCAGAATACAACTACGATGATTATTATTACGATGATTGGTGGTAACAGATGATAGAAACAGAAGAAGTTGATATGTTAGAAATAGGAAATACTATAGTTTCTCTAGACCTTTTTACAAAGTATTTTATTTGTGATTACAAGGCTTGCAAAGGCATCTGTTGCGAAGAAGGCGACGGAGGAGCACCTCTTACAGAGGAAGAAGACGAAAAGATTAAGTCTATCTTGCCAGATATTCTTCCACTACTGCCTCGCAAAGCTAAAGAAATAATTGAAAAACAAGGCACTTCATATATCGATGAGGAAGGCGACCTTGTCACTTCTATCATTGGCAATAGAGAATGTGTGTTTTCTTATCGCGACAAAGACGGTTGGAAATGTGCTATAGAAACTGCCTACAATGCAGGTAAAGTAGATTTCAAGAAACCTATTTCTTGCCACTTATACCCAGTGCGACTTACAGAATATCCTAAATTTACTGCTGTAAACTTCCATAAATGGGATATTTGCGACTGCGCTCTAGCCTTTGGCAAAAGAGAGAAAGTGCCTGTATATAAGTTTCTTAAAGAGCCTCTTATCCGCAATTTTGGCGAAGAGTGGTACGCAGAACTAGAAGAAGCCGCAGAAGCCTTCTACGATTCAGACTACTACAGAGATATGAGGGAATAGACATATTTTTGCGCAAAGATTTATTTTTTTATATTTCTATTTGCAAATTATAAAAAATGTTGTATCTTTGCACCATGTTTACAAACACATCGGGCTTGAGTGGTGGAATGGTAGACACGAAGGACTTAAAATCCTTTGGCCATTACGGCTGTGCGGGTTCAAGTCCCGCCTCGAGTACAGAGAAAGAGATGAACCAAAAGTTCATCTCTTTTTTTATGTTCTGTAGGCTTGTTTTATTTAAATCTATAGAGGCTTATAGAATTTTACCGAAACACTACTGAAACTTTTTTCAAATAACCTGGACAAAAAGTAGGATAATACTGCTGTAATAAAATGATTTTCATATATTTGTGAAGATTTTCATTGATATGATAAGGAAAATACTCTCAACACTGATACTGCTGCCTGTGTATTTTTATAGAAGCTGTATTTCGCCTCTTACGCCGCCGGCTTGTAGGTTTACCCCTACTTGCTCGCAGTATATGATAGAGGCAGTGAAGAAGCACGGGCCGTTTAAGGGATTGTGGCTCGGCATAAAAAGAATATGCCGCTGTCATCCGTGGGGAGGCAGCGGCTATGATCCTGTTCCGTAAAGGAAGAATTATTTCTTGTTGGTTTCTTGGTATTGTTCTACTACGTTGATAATATAGTCACCAATCTTTTCGCACTCAGAAATAATATCCATGTAAGTAACACTTATAGGATATGGATATGCACCTGCTTTCACTTGAGTAGCATTATTCATCTTGTATTCGTTGCGTAGATCATTAATTTCTTTTTCTATATCCATAGAAACTTTGATTAAAGCAGGACGCAATTCTGCAGGTTCGTCTAATACCTTCTGCATATTTACAAGAGCTTTATCTACAAGCACAAACATTCTTTGAATATTAGTTTCTAGTTCTTCTGGATATTCTTGATTGTCACCACGTTTGCGTTGTACTGTGCGAGCAATATTGTTACATCCGTCTCCAATACTTTCAATCTCTGAGATAACGCGAAGCATAGCGTGAACGTCTTTTTTAGCAATGTCAGACAAGCGACCTTCTGCCACTTTTGTTAGATAAGAAGCAATTTCTACCTCCATTCTGTCGCTAATAGACTCATATTTTTCTATACGTTCGTATTGTTTAGAATATTTCTCTTCGTCTGTTAAAGCATAAACATCTTTTGCTATGCCAAACATCTTAATATTGCGTTTTGCATAAACGGCTATTTCTTTGTCTGCTTGAAGAATAGAAAGTTCTGAAGTAGAAAGCATACCTGTAGAGATGTATGCAAGACGGAAATCGTCTTCTGATTCTTTTTGTGGGATTAGGAATATTACAGTCTTTTCTATCAACTTAGCCAAACCTACCAATAGCATAGCGTTTGTTAAGTTAAACATAGTATGGAAAAGAGAAAGTCCGTATGAAGTGGCCACTTGTGCATCAAGGAATTGAGTTCTTAGAGCCTCTTGTGCTGGAGTAAGAACTGCATTTGGATCATTTAGTAGAGGCATAGCTTCTTTGTTTTCATCTATAAATGACATAAGTTGATCTGGATTTGCTTGACCTAATTGTTCTATCACCCATTTAACAAGATCTGTAAACTGATAGAACACACATAACACCCAAATAACACCAAATAAGTTGAAAATTAAGTGAGCAAGTGCAGCACGTTTTGCAGGTACATTGGCTGGTATAGCAGCAATATTTGCAGTAATAGTAGTACCGATATTTTCACCTAACACCATAGCAACAGCCAGGTCGTATGAAATCCAACCTTTTGCACACATAATAAGTGTGATTGTCATGGTAGCAGTAGAAGCTTGCACTACAATAGTAAGGATGGCACCTACTAGCATAAAAATAATTACAGATCCAAATCCATAGCCAGTATATTGATTTAGGAATGCCAACATATCAGGGTTTTGACTCAAATCTGGCACAGAACCTTTAAGTAAATCTAGCCCCATGAATAGCAAGGCAAAACCCATTAGGAACTCACCTAACGATTTACGTTTATTATTTGAAGAGAAAATAAATGGGATAGAAACGGCTATAATAGGAAGTGTAATTGTGGCAAGACTAAATTTGAAACCTAATAGGGATATCATCCATGCGGTGGCAGTGGTACCAATATTCGCCCCCATAATCACGGAGATAGACTGAAGTAGATTTATAAGCCCTGCATTTACAAAGCTCACCACCATTACTGTGGTTGCAGAAGATGATTGTATTAAAATTGTGATGATAATACCTGTAAGAAGACCAGCAAATCTATTTTTGGTCATTACAGTAAGAATAGAACGTAATTTTTCTCCAGCAAATTTTTGAAGTCCCTCACTCATTATTTTCATCCCAAAAAGGAACATACCAAGTGAGCCAATTAGTTCCAAGAAATCTAATAAACTATAATTCATAATGAAAATATAAAAGTTTGCACAAATATAATTTAAAAAATTTAAATTTTAAGGAAAGATTTTGGATTTTATTAACGAAATCTGTAATTTTATATCACAAATTTATTACAATTATGATGGGAAATAGAATAGAAATTATTTGCAAGAACAATGGAGAGAAAATTTCTGCTCCACTTGGTGTTAGCCTAGAAGAGTTATTGTTGCTTTTTAGGATAGAAAATCCAAAGTCTATTCTAGCAGCACTAGTAAACAACAAACCTATGCCACTTAAATCACAGATTTTTGCCAACAAAACTGTGGAATTTATAGATTATTCTTCAAACATTGGCCGAAATATTTATGTGCGTTCCGTTGCATTTATGCTAAATAAAGTCCTTCAAGATTTGTTTGAAAACACCGAATTTAGAATTGAACACTCAGTGCCAAGTGGTTATTATTGTACAATTAAGTCAAATGGTAAAAATATTGCTTCTGAGCAGCTAGAGACACTACTAGGCGAGGCTCAAAAAATGGTAGAACAAGACCTTACATTTGAGATGCTTTATCACCCAAAACAAGAGGTAATAGAAGAATTTAGAAAAATTGGCAACAACGATGCGGCTGACCTGCTTAGTTATAGTAAATTCTATTACGCACATTATTATAAATTGGGCGACACTATAGACTATTATCATAGTTTGCTTGCTCCTTCTACTTCTTATTTGAAATTGTTTGACGTAAGTCCTATTTTCAATGGTTTCTTGCTTAGAGTGCCAAAACAAGCAGACGCATCTACTCTAGAGGATATAGTTCCAATGGATAAGATTTTTGAAATTTTCCAAGAATATATAGATTGGAACAAGATTGTAGGGCTTGAGGACCTGCCAGAGCTTAACGCAATAAACAAAGAACAAAGAGCTGCACTTATCAAGGTAACAGAGGCTCTACACGAGAAAAAAATAAGCAAAATAGCAGAAAGAATTGCAGAAAACCCAAAAGTGAAGATTATCCTTGTTTCTGGGCCATCATCTTCTGGCAAAACAACATTTAGCAAAAGACTTTCTGTGCAACTTGCCGCTTGCAAACTGCGTCCTATTGCCTTGTCGCTAGACAATTATTACTTAACTCACGACAAAACTCCGCTTGATGAGTTTGGAGAATTGGATTTTGAATCACTTTATGCACTAGATTTACCACTTTTCAACGAGCAACTACAAGCAATGCTCAGAGGTGAAGAGGTGCAAACACCTAGATTCAATTTTGAAACAGAAAAACGTGAGTTGGGACCAAAGATTAAACTAAATGAAAATGATGTTTTGGTAATTGAAGGTATTCACGGACTTAATCCAGAGCTGACAGCATCTATTCCAGACGAAAAGAAATTTAAGGTGTATGTATCTGCTCTTACAACCCTATCCTTAAGTCCTAGAAACTGGCTTTCTACATCTGATACTCGTTTGCTTCGTCGTTGCATAAGAGACCACAAATATAGAAACTACCCTGCAGAAAAGACTATTATGCGTTGGCCAAGTGTGCGTAGAGGAGAAAGTAAATGGATATTCCCATATCAGGAGAATGCAGACGAAATGTTTAACTCATCACTACTTTATGAAATTTCTTCTATAAAGAAACAAGCAGAACCTATATTAACAGAGGTACCACAAGATAGTGATGCATATCCAACAGCTAAGAGACTATTAAATTTATTGCAGTTTTTCACTCCTATTCCATACAACGAAGTACCAAACACTTCGCTACTTAGGGAATTCCTTGGTGGAAGTAGTTTTAGATATTAAGTTTAGTAGCCACTAGTTCGTATTCAAACCCACGAGAAAGGGCATGTCTTAATAATTTGGCACGGATTTCATAGTCTGTGCTTTTTTTTATGTTCTTACGCTTTTTTTCCACGGTTTCATCGAGGATTTCGGCATATTCGTCTTCATCAATTTCCTCTATTGCTTTAGCAATAATATCAGAAGAAATAGCAAGTGCTCGTAGGTGAGTTGTAATCTTTATTCTACCCCAATGATTGAAACGAAACTTGTCTTTTACAAATGCTTTGGCAAAACGTTCTTCGTTTATATAATCTTCTTCTAAAAGTTTATCAATAATAGGTTGAATAAATTCTTTTGGAGTTTCCCATTGCACTAGTTTCTCCCTTACCTTCTGAGTGCAATGCTCAGAAAGCGAACAATAATAAGATGCTTTAAGAAAAAACTCTTGCATAAAGATTTTACTTCTTCAACGACAAAAGTAGTGATGTTACAATATAAGCCACCATACTAATTGCAAGGCCCAATAGTCCGTAGCCTAAGCACAACAACGCGATGGTAAGAACCAATGCTGAAACTGCAAAGATAAGAGGCAGTTTTGAAGGTGTTTTCAGTGAAAACATTGGTAATTCACACACCAAAAGATATGAAGTAAGGACAATAAGCGAGAATAGGAAAATTAACCCCCAAATTGGTGCTGTCCATGCCACCTGAAGCAGAGGTGAATTTGCAATACCTATGATAAGAAGAGCATTTGCAGGAGTTGGCATACCAATAAAACTATGGCTTTGACGTGTGTCTAAATTGAATTTTGCAAGTCGCACTGCTGAAAATGCCGCAATGATAAACGCAGCGTATGGTAGATATGGTGCTATCCAAAACATTGATTCTGGATAGGTGTAATCTTTGAACATATTGCAAACAAGAGCTGCAGGAGCAAAGCCAAAGCTAATAACATCAGCTAGAGAGTCTAGTTCTTTGCCTATATCTGAGCTAACCTTTAAAAGACGTGCCACAAAACCATCGAAAAAATCTAACACAGCCGACAATATTATAAAAATGGCACAATATAATGGGTCTCCAAATAATGCAAATTGTACTGCTATACAACCAGAAATTAAATTAAGCGCAGTAATTGTGTTTGGAATATGTTTTTTCATGGAACAAAATATTTTGGTTCTTCAGCTGGATATTTTACTATCTTACCTTCTCTGTCAAGTGTTATATATAAAGGTGCATTTTTTATTTGTAATTGACTTTTTAGTTGAGGATTATCTACAGTACTAAAAACAAAATCTTTATTTATTTTTTCTACTTGTTTTAGGCAGGCAGATTTGTCTTCGTCTGCAAATATAAGCAAGAATAAACACTTTTCTGCATATTTTTCTTGCATTTTTTTGAAATATTGAATATCAGAAAGACTCTCTCTGAGCGATGAGTTTGCCACAATTATATAAACCTTATTGTAATAAAGTTCATTCCAAGGGAATGTAACCCCATTTAAATTTGTAAGATTACCCAAAATTGGCTTATAACCTACGGCTACTGTTTCTTTTCTTAGAGAATTTACTATCAATCTAACATTATCTGTTTTGATAGAATCCATATAGTTTTTAGGCAGATTGTCCAAAAGCACTTGTTGTAGCAGAGAAAGTTCATAAAGTTCCTCGTTTTCTTTTAGATAATCAGACATATTAAATCCTGAAAAAATAGATTCAAAGGCCTCCCAAAAAGCTGGTTGATTGTATTTTACCTTGTATGGAAGGAAGAAATTTTTAATCGCAAGTTTTGGAGACTGTGGAGAATATAAATTCACTAGTAGCGCATATCTATAATGCTTATATTCAGAGAAAAACTTATCATCAGAAGGATAATTTTCGTCTAAATAATTCATTGCTGAATCTATTTTTTCGGTAGTTACAATATTCTTATTAATATCTACCCAAACAGAATCGAAACTATCTTCGAAATCTGCTATTTTTCTATTAATATCGTTGATAGGAAGATTGTTAAAACTTAGAAGAAGTGTCTTTGGCTTAAAATATGGATTTAATTTATCTTTTTTAGATATATCCTTCTTTAATGGCAAATTAACACTATAATCTCGACCACTTTCAACATAGATTATACCTGTATAATTACCCAAATCTAATTGTGCCTGTATTGTATGTGGCTTATTAAATTCAAAAGAAAAACTTCCATCCTCTGCCACTGTACAAGTATCTAACACCTCTTTTGTAGCACCCCAACCATCGTGAGTAGTAGATAAGACCAATTTCTTACCCGCATAACTAGGAGCTACACCTGTTATTTCAGATGCAAAAATAGAAAATGAAACTAATAAATATGTTATAACTAGGATTTTTCTCATAAAAATGGTGCTGTTATACCTATGCCGTTTGCCTTAATTTCTTCAGGAGTGCCTGTTGCCACAACTGTGCCACCTTCTCTACCCCCTTCTGGGCCCATATCTATAATGTAATCGGCATTTTTTATTACATCAAGATTGTGTTCTATTACTATTAGACTATTACCTCTATCCACTAGTTTATTTAGCACTCCTAGAAGTACTTTGATATCCTCAAAATGTAGCCCAGTGGTAGGTTCGTCTAGGATATAAAGTGTTTTGCCCGTATCTTTTTTGGCAAGTTCTGTAGCTAATTTCACACGTTGGTTTTCACCGCCAGAAAGTGTGGTAGAAGACTGACCAAGTTTGATATAACCCAAACCTACATCTTGCAGAGTTTTAAGTTTTGGAAGCAGTTTTGGTACGTTTTCAAAGAATTCAACCGCTTGATTAATAGTCATATCTAATACATCTGCAATAGATTTACCTTTAAATTTCACTTGCAGTGTTTCTCTGTTGTAACGCTTGCCGTGACAATCCTTACATGGTACATACACATCAGACATAAATCCCATTTCTAGACGTTCATAACCATTACCCTGGCAAGTTTCACAACGTCCACCTTTCACATTGAATGAAAAACGTCCTGCCTTGTAGGCCCTGGCTTTGGACTCTGGAAGTGCTACAAATAGGTTTCTAATCTCAGAGAAAATACCTGTATAGGTGGCAGGATTTGAACGTGGAGTTCTACCAATTGGCGATTGATCCACATCTATTACTTTATCTATATTTTCTAGGCCCTCTATGGTTTTGTACTCTAGAGGTTCTGCTAGTGAACGATAGAAATGTTTGCTAAGTATTGGGTACAAAGTACCATTTACAAGAGAAGATTTTCCACTTCCAGACACGCCTGTTACACAAACAAATTTGCCTAGTGGAAAGTCAACTGACACATTCTTTAAATTATGACCAGAAGCACCTGTTATCCTTAAGAATTTACCATTACCCTGGCGACGAGTCTCTGGCACTGGGATAGTTAAAGTTTTATTTAAATAGCCTGCACTCAAGGTATTTGTCTTGAGCATATCATCAATTCGCCCCTGAAATACCACATTCCCTCCCAGACGTCCTGCTTTTGGCCCCATATCCACTATATAATCAGAGTTTCTCATCATATCCTCGTCATGTTCCACTACCACCACGGTATTACCCATATCTCTGAGTCTTTTTAGTGAATCTATGAGTTTAACATTATCACGTGGATGAAGACCAATACTTGGTTCGTCTAGAATATAAAGCACATTTATAAGTTGAGAGCCTATTTGTGTGGCAAGCCTAATACGTTGACTCTCCCCGCCCGACAAGCTATCAGAAGGACGATTTAGCGACAAATAATGCAGACCTACATCCATTAGGAACGAAAGCCTTACTCTTATTTCTTTAATGATTTCTGTGGCAATCTTCTTTTGGGTATCGGTAAGTTTTTCCTCTATATTTTGGAAAAATGCATAGAGGTCGCCAATATCCATAGAAGAAAGTTCTGCTATATTATAATCGGCTATTTTATAGTGAAGAGCCTCTATATTTAGACGAGTGCCTTTACACTCTGGGCAAACCACTGTTTGAGAGAAATTCTCTGCCCAACGCTCAGAAGAAGCGTCGGCTTCTGCCATAAGTTTGATATATTCTACAAGGCCATCAAAAGTACTAGCATAGTCACTCAGCCCAGAAACAGTGCTTTTGGTAAGCAAACTATCGTCGGAACCATTTACTATTTTATCTATAAGTTCTTCTGGGAAGTCCTTAATCGGAGTTTTAAGGTCACATTCATAGAGATTGCACAAAGCTTCAAGTTGCATAAACACACTAGCTGGCTTGTACTTTCCAAGTGGCTCTATCCCACCTTCGGCTATGCTAAGTTCTTTGTTTGGGAATAATTTATCCTTGTCTATTTCTGTCACATATCCCAAACCATTACATCTAGGGCAATAACCTTTTGGTGAATTGAATGAGAAATTGTGAGGAGCAGGCTCTGAATATGCAATTCCACTATCTGGGCACATCAAATTCCTACTAAAATAACGTATTTCTGAGCCATCTTTTTCTATTACAGCACACAAACCATTCCCTTGATTCATAGCAACAGAAAGAGATTGAATAAGCCTTTTTTCATTCTCTTGTGTCACCTGTAGTCTATCTACAACAAGTTCCACATCGTGAATTTTATACCTATCAAGCCTCATATCTGGCAACACTTCTTGAAGTTCACCATCAATTCTTACTCTAAGGAAACCTTTTTTTCTTAATGTTTCAAACAGTTCACGATAATGTCCCTTTCTAGCCCTAACAAGCGGAGCAAGCAAGTAGATTTTCTTTTGATTGTAGTCTTTGTATAGAATCTCTAATATTTGAGCCTCTGTATATTTTATCATTGGCTTGCCAGTCACATAAGAATATGCCTGACCAGCACGAGCAAATAAAAGACGCAAGAAATCGTAAATTTCTGTAGTTGTACCCACGGTAGAACGTGGGTTTTTATTTGTAGTTTTTTGTTCTATGGCAATAACAGGGCTAAGACCGCTTATCTCATCCACCTCTGGACGCTCAATATTGCCCAAAAAGTTGCGAGCATAGGCAGAAAAAGTTTCTATATAACGACGTTGACCTTCTGCATAAAGGGTATCGAATGCCAACGAAGATTTTCCACTCCCACTAAGCCCAGTAATTACAGTGAGTTTGTTATGCGGAATCTTAACATCTACATTCTTTAAATTGTGTTCCCTCGCACCATATATTTCTATGTAGGTTTGCTCAGTCATTCTTTTCTGCTATTTTTTCCAATGCCTTTATCACACATTTCTCCAAAGTAGAAAAATCTGCGATTTCATCGCAAGAATATATAAATGCAATATCGTATTTCAGTTCTCTTTTGTTTAGTCTATACGCCTCTCTAAGTCTGCGTTTAAGCAGATTTCTATCCACTGCATGTTTGAAAAATCTTTTTGGCACAATTACCATTATTCTTGTAGGCAAACCATCCTCTGTTTGAGCCTTATACACCACCCTAAGCGGATGTACATATACACTCTTTTTCTTGCCTGCAAATAGATTTTCTGTATCTGCTTTGCCGTGAAGTCTTTCTATTTTCTTTAATGTGTTTGGCATATAAAATAAAATATCCCAAAAATACTGAATTTTTGGGATATTATATAAAGTTTAAACGAAGTTTATTTTTTATTTACTTTGTTTTCTTTAAAGAATAGGTCTATTGCAGCTGTAATTGATGGTGCTTGTGGGCTTGGAGCACTAATATCTAATCTCCAACCAGCTTCTTCTACAGCCTTTGCAGTTTTTGCTCCTAATGCAGCAATTACTACTTCACCTTGCTCAAAATTTGGGAAGTTTTTCTTCAAAGAATGAATACCTTCTGGGCTAAAGAAAGTAACCATATCGTAATCAAACTCTTTTCCCTCTGCTATATCTGCACTCACTGTTTTGTAAAATGCAGCTTTTGCACATTTGATATTTAGTTTTTCTAATACATCAACAAAAGTATCTTTGTTAACATCAGCCACAGCTACTAGATATTTTTCATCTGAGTGACGTTTGATTTGTGGAAGAAGTTCTTCCAACTTGTTTGTTTCTACTGGAGGGAAGAAAACTTTACGTTTACGATATTGAATGTACTTTTGAAGATATGAAGCGATTTTTTCAGAAACACAGAAATACTTCATGGTATCTGGCACTGTATAACGCATCTCTTCACACAAATGAAAGAAGTGGTCTATTGCTGTACGAGCAGAAAAAACTATTGCTGTGAAGTCTTTAACCTCTACTCTTTGTGCTCTAAACTCTTGTAGTGAAAGACCTTCGACCTTAATTAATGGCTTGAAATCTATTTCTACGCCATATTTTTTTTCAATATCGAAGTATGGAGATTTATCTCCGGCAGGTTTTGGTTGTGAAACCAATATTTTTTTAATTTTCAAGGTATTGCAATTTTAAATTGTTAATTTCAACATTTCACCTACTGCTTTATACGCTACAAGCAAGGGTAAAATTTCGAGGGTGCAAAGATACAAAATAAAATGCAAAGTAAGTTCAAATCTATTAAAAAAATATTTAAAAAGTAGATAACAATATGATAATGCAATCAATACATAAGACAATATTGCAATGGCATACCATACTACATGAGTAGATACAGGGGTAAACCTAACAAAAATAAAGCAAACGAATGATATAATTCCTGCCAAACCAACCAATCTTATGTGTTGATTCAAAATATTATTGGCTCTTTTCCCATAAAAACAAGAAAAATACACTCTCATACATAGCACTTTTATCAATACGTAAGCCAAAATAGCTGCACAAAATATCAGAAATGTACTATATGAGAATGTATAAGGATGGAAGTACTCAGATAGCAACAAAGAAAAACCAATCATACCAATAAAGAAAGTAAAACCTTGGATAAAATGTTCCCTAAAGGTCAACTTTTGGTATCTGTAATAGTAGCCAAACGCACTAACTAGTTGTCTAAAGACGAAATTATCTTTCTCTTTAAACAAGTATGTGAGCGATATGCATACCGCTAGGAAGATTGATATAATGGTAATGTTACTCATATTAAAGACGCACACCCTACGGGCGTGCACTATGGTATATATACTTACTACACAGGCGTTATCGCTACGCTCAACACCTGCCTACAAAAAAGGTTCACACCCTACGGGCGTGTCAACCCTTAATAATGGTTGTTCCAGAGTTTTTGCCGATTTGAGATGCTTCGGTGATAACAACTTTGCTAACGCCTGCTTCTAGTGCTCTGAATGCATTGTCTAGTTTTGGTATCATACCACCACTGATAATGCCTTCTGCCTTGTATTTTTCGTAGATTTCTGGAGTGATTTCAGAGATGACGCTATCATCGTCGTCTGGATTGTAAAGCACACCTTTCTTTTCGAAACAATAAACAAGTGTAGTATCAAATTTTGATGAAAGAGCCTTTGCTGTTTCGCTTGCGATAGTGTCTGCATTGGTATTTAGAAGTCCGTGTTCTTTAGAGAAAGAAAGTGGAGCAAGCACTGGCACGATGTCTTGTTCTAGAAGAAGTGCAAGTTTGTCTGCATCTACCTTCTTAACATCACCTACAAAACCATAATCAATAGTTTCTACAGGGCGTTTTTCACTTTGAATCACACAAAGGTCGGCACCTGTAAGGCCAAGGGCATTCATATCTCTTTTTTGAAGACCTACTACAATGCCTTTGTTTACAAGACCACCATAAACCATAGTTACTACTTCTAGAGTTTCTGCGTCAGTAATACGTCTGCCATCTACCATTTTGCTCTCGATGCCAAGTCTGGTAGCTATAGCAGTTGCAGAACGGCCACCGCCGTGAACTAAGATTTTTTTACCCTCAACTGTTGCAAAATCGTCTAACAAAGTGTTTAGCGATTCTGGGGTTTCTACAATTTTACCCCCTACCTTTATAATAGTTAATTTTTCCATAATCTTATTGTAATTTTAGTTGACTAAATATATTCCAAATTGTAAGTGCTCCTGCCACCGAAACGTTAAGCGAATGCTTGGTGCCAAATTGCGGAATTTCCACGGTTTCATCGCATAAATCTACCACTTCTTGTTGCACTCCTTTCACCTCATTTCCTAGGATAATGGCATATTTTTCATCTTTGTTTAAAGATAGCTTTTCTAGCGAAATACTATTCTCGGTTTGCTCCACCGCAAACACCTTGTAGCCTTCTGTGTGAAGTCTGTTTACCACATCTAACGTTTCTGCCACATACTCCCACGCAACACTATCTTCTGCACCCAATGCTGTTTTATGAATTTCTGCATTTGGAGGGGTAGAAGTGATACCACAAAGGTAGATTTTTTCTACGATGAAAGCGTCACTTGTTCTAAAAATAGACCCCACATTGTGTAGGCTTCTCACATTGTCCAAAACCACTACAAGAGGAAGTTTTTCTGCTGCCTTAAACTCCTCTACGTTTAGCCTATTTAACTCTATAACAGATAATTTTCTCATTTTATTGGAATCAATGCACAAAAATAGTGTTTTTTTATTAAATTTGTAACCAAATATGCATTTTTTACAATGACAGCAATTCAAGCATACAAACTACTCCAAAATATGATAGAAATTCCTTCTCTGAGCAGGGAGGAAACTGCTGTGGCAGACTTTCTACAAAACTATTTGGAGAATATAGGACTAGAAATAAACAGAGTGGGAAATAATTTGTGTTCTATTTCAAAAGACTACTCTGAAAACAAGCCTACAATACTTTTAAACTCACATATCGACACCGTGAAGCCATCGGCCTTATGGACAAAAGACCCATTTAAAGCCACCGAAGAAGACGGAAAACTTTACGGACTTGGTTCTAACGACGCAGGCGCATCTGTGGTGTCTCTTATTGCCACTTTCGTTAGCCTAACGGCAAAACCTCAGCCATACAACCTTATTTTAGGCATTTCTTGTCAAGAAGAGGTTTCGGGCAAAGAAGGTATGGAACTACTTATTAATCAGCTTCCTAAGATTGATTTTGCAATAGTTGGCGAGCCTACTCAGATGAAACTTGCAGTAGCCGAAAGAGGACTAATGGTGGTAGATTGCGAGGCAAAAGGAAAATCTGGTCATGCCGCTAGAGAAGAGGGTATTAATGCCATTTATGAAGCTCTTGACGACATCAAATGGTTTAAAGACTACAAATTTCCAAAGGTTTCTCCTGTGCTTGGCCCTGTGAAAATGACTGTTTCTATACTTCAATCTGGCACTCAACACAATGTAGTTCCAGATAGTTGTAAGTTTACTGTGGATATTCGCCTAAACGAGTGCTACACACACCAAGAAGTGTTTAATACCATACAAGAAAACATAAAAAGCGAGGCTAAGGCACGTTCTATGAGACTTAAGCCTTCAGCAACCGATATGGAGCATCCTTTTGTGGTGGAATATCTAAAAACCGGAGGTGAAGTGTTTGGCTCTTCTACCCTATCAGACCAAGCATTATTATCCGTTCCATCGGTAAAAATTGGTCCTGGCGACTCTGCCCGCTCACACACAGCCGACGAGTTTATCCGCCTGAGCGAAATTGAACAAGCGATAGAAATGTATACTAAGTTGTTGGATGGGCTGGTGGTTAGTTAGGAGTTAGGAATTTCTGTGCCAACGAGTGGAGAACCAAGCTCGCTTGAGTTATCCCGAGTGCAGCCAGAAATCACGAGCGAAGCGAGTAATTTTAGGAGTTAGGAATTGCCGAGGGCGTAGCCCGAATAATTAGGAGTAAAAAAATAAACACATTACAATATGATTGAATTTTTCAAAAAGCATTACATACTAAAGCACCTTTTGCTTTTGGTAATAGTTGTTACCCTGCTATTTACAGGACTAATTTTCTGGTTGGACAATTACACCAGACATGGAGAACAAAAGTTGGTTCCTTCTGTGATAGATTTGACAGAAGAAAATGCTGCTACACTTATACTTAGTAGAGAGTTGAACTATGAAATAGTGGATTCTGTTTATAAAACAGGAGCATTGCCAGGTGCAGTGGTAGATCAAGATCCCAAAGCTGGTACTTTTGTAAAGAAAGAACGTAAAGTATATCTGATTGTAAATGCTAAGGCTGCTCAAAAGACTCCACTTCCAGAGGTTGTAGATTTATCTCTACGTCAAGCACAAGCATTGCTTGTAGGTGCAGACTTTAAAGTAAAAGAAGTGGTTTACAAGCCTTCTGACTATAGAGATTTGGTACTAGAAGTGATTTACAACGACAAAACTGTAAATGCAGGAGAAGAAATTCCTACACATTCAGAGCTTATTCTTCACGTAGGAGACGGTGGCATTCAAGAAGTAAAAGATTCTATTGCATCAGACTCTACCATTGTTGAAGAGGAAATTATTATAGAAGACGATGTTGTGGGAGGAGAGGATGATTTGTTAGAGGAAGATTTATTATTTTAAATATGAATCGGGCCCTTCGACAAGCTCAGGGACCGATATTGGTACTGAATTCATTTAAAAAAAAATGATTGACGAAAATATAGAAGAGTTTGGAGATGAACTAGCATCGAGGTTTGAGCATTATAGATTTACGGCAGACCCTGGGCAGACTTTTGTTAGAATAGATAAATTTCTAACAGACAAGATTTCTAATGCATCTAGAACCAAGATACAGGCAGCTGCAGACGCTGGCAATATTTTGGTTAATGACAAACCAATAAAATCTAACTACAAGGTAAAACCAAACGACGTGATTACCATTGTGTTGGACTATCCGCCAAGAGACACAGAGATTATACCACAAAATATTCCAATAAACATTGTTTATGAAGACGAAGACCTACTTGTGGTAAACAAAGCTCCTGGCATGGTGGTGCATCCTGGGCACGGAAATTTTGAAGGCACTCTGCTAAATGCACTTGCATATCATTTTGAAGGCAACAAAACCTTTCAGGCATCAGACCCACGACTTGGACTTGTGCACAGAATAGACAAAGACACTTCAGGACTACTTGTAGTGGCTAAAAACGACTATGCCAAGATGTTCCTTTCTCGTCAGTTTTTTGAAAAGACCACAGACAGGCTTTATCAAGCACTTGTTTGGGGTAGGCCAGACCCAAAAAACGGTACTGTAGATACTTACATTGGCAGAAATCCAAAAGACCGCCTTCAAATGGCAGTTTATACTGCAGACCAAGAGGGTGGCAAACACGCTGTAACACATTACAAAACATTGGCCACTTACAATTACGTAAGCCTTGTGGAATGTAAGCTAGAAACTGGTAGAACTCACCAAATAAGGGTGCACATGAAACACAAGGGTTGTCCGCTATTCAACGACGAACGTTATGGTGGCGACCAAATACTTAAGGGCATTCCTAGCTCTAGCTACAAACAGTTTATAAAAAAATGTTTTGAAGTATGCCCAAGACAGGCATTGCACGCCAAAACATTGGGATTTGAACACCCAAGAACACACGAGAGAATGTTCTTTAATAGCGAACTTCCAGAAGACTTTGCTTCGCTACTGAAAAAATGGGAAGAAATAGTATAATTTTATTACCTTTGCTACGCAAAAACATGAAAGCGTCGCAACACGTAGAAAAAAAGAAAAAACAACATAAAATATGAAAAACTTCAAATTATGGGATAAGGTTTTAGGCATAGTAGTATTTGCCATTGCTATGGCTACATACGGACTAACCATAGAACCTACCGCTAGTTTCTGGGACTGCCCAGAGTTTATTACCACAGCATTTAAACTGGAAGTGGGTCACCCTCCTGGTGCACCATTCTTTATGCTAACAGGTAAATTCTTTAGCCTTTTTGCGTCAGACCCTACTCAAGTGGCATACTGCATTAATATGCTTTCTGCATTCCTTAGTGCACTTACCATACTTTTCCTTTTTTGGACTATTACACTTCTTGCCAAAAGACTAATTGTAGGTAAAGGTGGTGAAATGTCGCTTGCTCAAAGCATTGTGATTTTGGGTAGTGGTTTGGTAGGTTCGCTAGCATATACATTCTCAGATACATTTTGGTTTTCTGCAGTGGAAGCGGAAGTTTATGCTTATTCTTCTTTCCTAACAGCTATTGTGTTCTGGCTAATTCTAAAATGGGAAGAAAAAGCAGACGAAGCTGGTTCTGATAAGTATCTTATCCTTATCACATACTTAATGGGGCTTTCTATTGGTGTCCACTTGCTAAACCTATTGACCATACCAGCAATTGTTCTTGTTTACTATTTCAGAAAACATGAAGCAAGCATAAAAGGAACAATTATAGCACTTCTTGTTTCATTTGCTATATTGGTTTTTGTTCTATACGGATTGATACCTGGATTTATTAGCCTGGCTGGTTATGTAGAACTATTCTTTGTAAACACATTGGGCCTACCATTCAACTCTGGTGCATTATTCTATTGTCTGCTTACTGTAGGTGTACTTGTTTGGTCTATTCTAGAACTTTACAAAGAGAAAGTAAACTTTACCTTAATAAAGATTTCATCTCTGCTTGCCATCTGCCTAATGGGTCTTCCATTTATTATGGGAAATATTTGGATAGGTCTGCTTATTATTGCTGCAATTCTTATTTATTTCATAAAAATAAAAGATGAATTAAACATTCGTATGATGAGTACCACCATGGTATGTCTGGCAATGATGCTACTTGGCTATACTACATACGCAGTGATTGTAGTACGTTCTGCTGCAAACCCTCCAATGGACCAAAACTCTCCTGACAATGTTTTTGCTCTTAAAACATATCTAAACCGTGAACAATATGGCGACCGCCCACTGTTCTACGGACAATATTATTCTTCTGAACCTGCTCTTAAAATAGAAGGTAACTATTGTAAGACAAAAATTGTAGAAGGAGAAAAAACATACGGAATTAAGGAAAAAACATCGCCAGATGAAAAAGACGAATATGTAGTAACTGGTACAAAATACAGTGTGGAATATGACAGCAAAATGAAAACACTATTCCCACGTATGCACAGTAATTCTGGTGGTCATCCAGAAGCTTATGAATCTTGGGTAAATGTAAAGGGTAAAAAAGTGCCATACGACCAATGTGGTCAAAAAGTTATGGTTAAAATACCTACATTTGGCGAAAACCTAGAGTTCTTCTTCAAGTATCAACTAAATTATATGTACTGGAGATACTTTATGTGGAACTTTAGCGGCAGACAAAATGATATTCAAGGTCACGGTGATATTATAAACGGCAACTGGATTTCTGGTATTAACGCTATAGACAAATTTATGGTTGGCGACCAATCAAACTTGCCAGATGTTTATGCCAATAATAAAGGTAGAAATGTTTACTATATGCTTCCTCTGCTACTTGGCATATTAGGTATTGCATTCCAAGTACAAAGAAAAGAAAAATGCAAACAAACATTTTGGATTACCATGACCCTGTTCTTTATGACAGGTATTGCCATAGTTTTGTACCTAAACCAAGGCCCTGCCGAACCACGTGAACGTGACTACGCATACGCAGGTTCATTCTATGCATTCTGCATTTGGATTGGATTTGGAGTAGCTGGCATTGCCGAACTACTTAAAGGAACAAAACTAAATTCAACCATTTGTGCAGTCTTAGCCACACTGATTGCATTGCCTACCCCTCTTATTATGGCAACAGAAAATTGGGACGACCACGACAGAAGTGACAGATATGTGGTGAGAGATTTTGGTAAAAACTACTTCAACTCTTGCTCTGCAAATGCAATTATATTCACCAATGGTGACAATGACACATTCCCACTTTGGTATCTTCAAGAAACAGAAGGAGACTCTGTAGCTATAGACAAACGCGTTTGTAACTTAAGTTACTTACAAACAGACTGGTATATAGACCAAATGCGTCGTCCTGCATACAAATCTGAGGCTCTTCCTATTTCCTGGGAGAGAAAAGACTACGCAGAAGGAAACAGAAGTATTGTTTATCTGAAAGATTTAATAAAAGAACCTATTGACCTAAAATTGGCTTTAGAGTTTCTTCTAGCAAACCCAGCAAAAGATCCTAAAAACCCATACAAACAAGATTACCTACCTGGAAGAATATTTAAGCTTGCTGTAAACAAAGACAATCTTGTAAAACAAGGAGCTATCAAAGAAGAAGACAAAGACAAGATAGCAGACGAAATGATTATCGACCTTTCTAAAAAATCATATATCACCAAAAGTGAAGTGATGATTCTAGAAATGTTGGCTAATAACAATTGGGAACGTCCTATTTATTATGCAGTTACAGTGGGTAATGAAATGTATCTAAACATGCAAAAATACTTCCAACTAGAAGGTCTTTCATACAGAATTGTTCCTTATAAAGATGCTCCAAAAGAAGGATTAACTAACACAGACATCATGTACAACAACATGATGAATAAGTTTAATTTTGGTGGTATTGACACAGAAAAAGATATTTACCTAGACGAAAATGTTCTAAGAATGTGTCGAGCACACCGTCAAATGTTCTCTGAACTTATCAATACATTAATTGCAGAAGGTAAAAAAGAAGAAGCAATTAAAGCATTAGATTATTGCTTGGAAGTAATACCTCATAGAAATGTTCCTCACAATTTCTCATCTACAGATTTTGTTGACCAATATTACGCTGTAGGAGAAAAAGGAAAAGGAAAAGAATTGGCAGAAACTATTATCAACGAAAGTGAGGCTAAACTTAAATGGATTTCAACTCTTGATAAAAATCAAGTAAAAGGAGCTTCTGATGAAATAGGTAAAAGCCTAATTATCTTCCAACAAGTAGGGATTACAGCAAACGAACATCAAGACTATGAATTATTTGGTAGATGTTCAGAACTAATGGAAAAATATTATTACCTATATAGATAATGTTTATAGAACAAATGCCAGATATTATCCGCCGTCTTTATCCTACTGTTTTGTGGAGAAAGGATAAAAGTAAAAAGGTAATTTATCTGACATTTGATGATGGACCCACAGAGGAGATTACGTATTGGATATTAAAAAAACTTGATGAATTTAATATCAAAGCCACATTCTTTTGCATAGGAAACAACGCAGAGAAACACCCAGAAATCCTCGATGAAATCAGAAAAAATGGACACTTAGTGGGCATTCATGGATACTCACACGTGAGAGGACTCTACAAAAAAGAAGAAGAGTACTTTAACGACATAAAAAAGAGTGAAGACATTATAAAAAGTAAGATTTTCAGACCTTCTCACGGCAGGATTTTTCCTAGCCAAGTGAAAAAACTTAATGAGTTAGGTTATAAAGTAGTACTTTGGGACGTAATCACTAGAGATTATGATGCAGATCTAACAGAGGAAGAGGTACTAGAAATAGCACAGAAATATACACGCAGTGGTTCTATTGTGGTATTTCATGACTCTCTAAAGGCAGAAAAAAATATGAAATACGCATTCCCACTTGCTGTGAAATATTGGTTAGAAAACGGATATACATTTAAAACATTATGAATATACTTTTATTAGGCTCAGGAGGTAGAGAACACGCCCTTGCTTGGAAAATAGCAAAAAGTTCTAAGTTGGATAAGTTATTCATTGCTCCAGGCAATGCTGGTACAAATCAAGTAGGAACAAATGTAAACATCAAAGCAGAAGACTTTGATGCTATTAAAGAATTTGTTCTTGCAAATGATATTAAAATGGTGGTTTGTGGTCCAGAAGCTCCACTTGTGGCTGGTATTTCAGACTACTTTAAAAACGACGATGCTCTTAAAAATATTCCAGTAGTTGGTCCTTCAAAAGAAGGTGCTCAACTAGAGGGTAGTAAAGAGTATGCAAAAGAATTTATGATGCGTCACGGCATTCCTACCGCTGCATACAAAGCATTTACAAAAGATACTCTTGAAGAAGGTAAAGCATTCCTAGCTACACTTAAAGCTCCATACGTGCTTAAAGCAGACGGTCTTGCAGCAGGTAAAGGTGTGCTTATCATTAGCGACCTTGCAGAAGCTCAAAAAGAACTAGAAGAAATGCTAGGCGGTATGTTTGGCGATGCAAGTAGCACTGTAGTAATTGAAGAATTCTTGTCTGGTATTGAATGTTCTGTATTTGCTCTTACAGACGGTAAAGATTATGTAATCCTACCAGAGGCAAAAGACTACAAACGTATTGGCGAAGGCGATACTGGTCTGAATACAGGTGGTATGGGTTCTATCTCTCCAGTTAGTTTTGCAGACGAAGAGTTTATGACCAAAGTAGAAGAACGCATTGTAAAACCTACTATCAATGGTCTAAACAAAGAAAATATCGACTACAAAGGTTTTGTATTCTTTGGTCTTATTAAAGTGGGCAACGAACCTTATGTAATTGAATACAACGTGCGTATGGGCGACCCTGAGACAGAATCTGTAATGCTACGCCTAAACAACGACCTTGTTGAACTATTTGAAGCTACTTTTGCTGGCACTCTAAGCGAGCAAAAAATAGAAAAAGACCCTCGTTTTGCTGTTAGCGTAATGCTTGTGGCTGGAGGTTATCCTGGCGACTACGAAAAAGGTAAAGTAATGACTGGTTTCGAAGAAGTTACTGACAGTATTCTTTTCCATGCTGGTACAACTATGAAAGATGGCAACATTGTAACAAACGGTGGTCGTGTTATTGCAGTGAGCTCATACGGCAAAGACAAAGCAGAAGCTCTTGCACAATCATTTAAAAACGCTCAAAAAATTAGTTACGAAGGAAAATATTTCCGTAGCGACATAGGATTTGACCTATAAAATGAGAAAGTCCAAAAATCAAACTATACTATCATTTACCACGGTGCTTATTCTGAGCATCGTGGTTGGTATTATAGTGTGGTTACCTCAGCTAATAAGAGATTTTTATTCACTAAATGGCTGGATAACAAATTTATTAGGACTTGGATTCACATTACTTTTTGGCACTTCTATCTTCTTTAAAAACAGAGAAATTAGGTTTCTAAAACACGAAACCATCTTCCCTTTCCTTTTCATTTTACTTTTTACAGGATTAGTTTCTAAAAATTTA
>JAEIGA010003697.1_pt1 | contig 23837 bp, 18 predicted proteins | sample 9270691 | NCBI WGS metagenome assembly JAEIGA01 (sample SAMN17057246, study PRJNA624740) | gut metagenome | biome: biome; isolation source: fecal sample | host: Bos grunniens | place: China: Xizang | collected 2019 | reverse complement strand
GTACCACCACCGGCAATGCCGACAAACCAGTTGTCCTTGAAAGGATTCAAGACATATTCATAGCTGTCGGGAGCATCTTTATAAGAAGTCCAATAGTTCTTGCCAAAGTCGTAAGTTACACCCAAAAGGGCTGAAGTCGCCAAAGCACCATTAGAATAAGGAGTGTTAATTTTGGGAGTACGAGCGCGCAGGAAAGTCGCTTTCAAATCCAAGAAGGCTTTCAAACGGTTGGACAAACGGAAGGAGTTGATAAGACCCGCACCCACGGCATATTCACGTTTGTAGGTAGCACCATCCTTATAATAAGAGTGGAACACACCAAACTGAGAATAAGGAATGATTGACCAGAAACGGTTGGCGTCATAAGGAGTAAAGCTATCATTCATATTCCACAGGAAATCCAAGTGCGTATAATGATACTTCATTTCCACCTTATACAAAGTCTCTTCCCCTCTTACAAAGTGAGTCGGAGTCAAGTTGCCACGATCATTCCTAACCAGCTCGGACATTTCCATTCCCTGGATACCCAAACGCAAACCGAAAGAAGGAGTAATCCATTTTCCGATATTCAAATCCACCACAGGAGTAAATCCTGCACGGCTGATATGATCCTCGGTCAACATATTCACACCACCACCCAAGCTCAGGAAGATATTGTCAAAGAACTTATTATCCAACAAAGGAGCAGGGCCGGTAGGCAATTTCTTATTCAATGCGGTCTGATAGCCCGTCAATCTGAACTGGGAGGCAGGAATCCAATTTCTTGCGCCACCGATATGATAGGCAAGACCGGCCAGCACGCTGCCCTTATAGCCAAATTCACGACCACGACCCAAATTGCGACCATTCAAGATAGTGGCACGCAAATCCACATAGAAGGAAAGTTCGGGGGTAACTTGCAAGTCGTTAATCAAACCGAAACCAGCCGCATAGCCATCAGAATAGAGCTTTCTCTCCGTAGTCTTCACATTGTAGAAGCCGGTGTGATAATAAGGAATCAAAGACCAGATTCTATTGTAAGCACGGGGATAAATCAAGTTGGTCATATCCCAAAGGACGTCTGCGTGGAAATAATCCGAACGCGCCTCCAGAATATATTTCTCCACACCACGCAAATCACCCGTATTCACGGCCAGAACCTCTCTGGGATTGTCAAGCCACTCGCTGATTCCGCCACCTTGATAACCCAAACGCACACCAAAATCGGGCGAGAACCATTTACCGAGCGCAATATCGAAAGCCGCGGCAGGTCTGAGATTAGGACCGAAAGAGAAGCCATCCTCATACAACAAATTAGCTCCACCACCCACACTGACAAAGATATTGTCTTTCCAACGGCCCAGAACAGGCTGTGTCGTCGTAGTGGTATCAGCATGACTCTTCCAGAAATTAACTTTGCCCAAATCGATTTCAACACCCAACAAGGCATTGGCAGAAATCGCAGAACCCGGCGCTTTTCTACGAATCAAATCGTTGTGGATAAATGTCGTTCTCAAATCCACGAACAAGCTGGCACGGGGGCCGACCTGGAATGAATTGATAATACCGGCACCCAACACATATTCACGATTATACGAAGCACCACTCTGCAAGAACGCACGCATAACACCCATGTGGGTATAAGGAATCAGACTCCAGACACGATAACGGTCGTAAGAGAAAGTATTGAGGGCATCCCACAAGAAATCAGCGTGAACATAACCATAGTTCAACGAGTTGATATAGTAGGATTTGCCATGTTTGTTTGTCTTGATGGAAGGAGAAAGCGCCGCTCTATGGTCATAGGAGCGGGTTTTCATATTATAACCCTGGTAACCGATACGGATAGCCGTCCAAGGAGTCACCCATTTACCGAAGGTCAAATCCAAGGCCGGAGTAACACCGGCAGCACCCAAGTCAGAACCGGTTTCCCAAAGCAAGGTACCACCACCGGAAACGGTAAGGAACCAATTGTCTTTCATGCGACCTGCCACATGAGGACGGGGACCTGTAGGTACTCTCTCCTCATAGACATTTTCAAACATCTTGGACTGGGGGAAGGTCTGACGGCCAATCTTGTACGCCAAACCGGCGAAAGCAGTACCGGCGAAAGCAGAACTGCGATCTTTGCCGACCGACTCACCTTTCAGCACCATGGCACGGGCATCGATCACGAAATCCAACTTATCAATCAATTTGATGTTGGTATAAAGTCCCAGACCACCGCCGATGCCGTTTTTATCAAACTCCTGACCGGTCGGACGGATATTCAAATATCCCATGTGGGCGTACAAAGCCACACCGAGGGGACGGTTGTCTTTCACCACAAAAGTATTGAGCACATCCCACAAAATATCTGCGTGGAGATAACTGTAGTCCATTTTGCTCAAGTACATAGGCTCATCCTTGTAGATTGCGGCAATGTTGGACATACCATGGCGAGCCTCTTTAATCCACTCGGAGAGCATACCGCCCTGATAACCGATTCTACCTCCGAAATAAGGAGAGAACCACTTACCCAAAGAAGCATCGAAAGAACCCGTTACATTTCCATTTCCACCTTTCACCTGATTGCCCTCTGTCAAGACAGAAACACCGCCCATCGCACTGAGGAACATATTATCAAAGAAAGGATTGTGAACCAAAGTCAAGTCATTGCGGCGTCCCACATCTGCCGTCCACCAGCTCTTACCTATATTATATGTAAGACCGGCATTGGCCGTCGCCGTGAAAGCACCACCCGTGTAAGGACGTTTGAGGTTGCGGCCATTGACAAAAGTGGCACGCAAATCCAAGAACATACGGAAAGCATCGCTTAAACGGATGGAGTTAATCACACCAAGTCCCGCAGCGAACTCTCTCTTGAAGGTCTGTCCATCCATATGATACGAATGGAACACACCCATATTAATATAAGGTATAAAGTCAAAAGAACGGTCACGGGTATATCCCGCAACGGTGTTGGAGAAATTCCAAAGGAAGTCTGCATGGGTGTAGCCATAACGAATGGAAGCCTCATAGACATTCATTCCTTTGAACACAACGGGGGTTGTCAGACGAGAACGATTCTCTTTTACGTATTCGGACAAAATACCGCCTTGGTATCCGATACGAAGACCGAACCAGGGTGAGAACCACTTACCTACCGACACATCAAAATTACCCTTCACCTTGCCATTGAAGAAACCTTGATTGTCCTCGGTCAGCATAGAAGCGCCCGCACCCGCATTCACAAAGACATTCTCCCACAATTTATTCACCTTATACTTCTTCTCTTGCGCGTGGGCAAGGGTCGCAGAGAAGATCAGCACCGCTGAAAGCAGCACTACCTTTAATATATTATTGAATAGTTTCATCGTAATCAATCACTCCTAAAAGTCAAACGGGATTTCTTCTTGGGCGTTCAAGCCATAAGTCTTAATCAAAACTGAAATCTCAGGGTCCATATTTCCTCGATTCTTATACGTCGGATTCTGACGACAAGCATCCAGATAACATTGTACAGCTTCTTTATTGTCGCCCTGTCTTGAATAAACAAGCGCCAACAAGTAATTTACTTCGGGAGTCTTGGGCAAATTCTCAAGAATACCCAGCGCGCTCAAATTGCGGTCCAACGCCACATAACAAACCGCGAGGTTGTAATCATCGGGATAGCCTCTGAGAATCTGAATGGCATTATCATAGTCTCTATCCTTCAAATACTCCAGACCTTTCTTGTACATGGTATCCAACTCGGTCGTTACCACCGTATCCTTCACCATACCTTTACGATGGAGATGGAAATTGAAGTTCACCGTACGCAACTTCGGATAGAGATTGTCCTTCACATAAGGATAGAAATGTTTGGCTCTCAAAGTCCTTTCACGGGCATCCCAATCACTGACACTCAAAACCTCATCTTCATAGAGTTTCTTATCCTCATCGGAAAGCGTAGAGTCTTTCGCCATGAGTTCATTCAGATAAGGCCAGTTCTCCGCCAAAGAACGAGAACGGAAACGAATCTTCAAAATGGCGCGATCCTTATGAATGTTACCGAACTCATCCACAGAGAAACCACGATTGGCATTCAAAGAATCCACCACGTGATTCATATAGCTGTCGAAATAGTTAGATACAGACTGGGAACGTTTGCGGGAAAGCATATCGTTGGCCATCTTGCTACCCTCGGGCGAACAGTTGGCGGTTACCACCACGCTATCCAAATCAAAATCTTTGTTTTGAAGAACACTGAAAAGCGTTGAGCGAATGCTCTTGATTACTTCTGCATTCTGGCTAAAACGGGGATCCACATCGTATTTACCCACCTTGAAGTCGATATTGAACGAGTTGTTCGCCTCTGCACGACGGTAGATAATCTTGTGCAAATAGCGGTCCTGCTGTTTGTAAAGCTGTGCCGCGGAACTGATGTTGTACTCCAAAGAGTCGGTACGAGGCACGCTGTAGATTTTCTTGCCATTGTGATCGTAGAGAGTACCCGCCACATAAATCAGCGCCTTTTTAAGCTTGGGGCGAGTCGCAATGGTCTCCACATAATCACAGATAAAATTACCATCCTCGGCACGAACGACCGAATCCACTCTTACGCCGTCCAGATTTCGAGGGTCGCGCATAACGCCCGCTTTCGCTTGTTTGCGTTTGAGTTTGCGAAGAGCCGCATGATTGCTGTAATGATCGATGGCTTCCTGACCGGTCAAGCGATACCAGTTCTCCAACTCCTCGATAATCTTCGTAGAATCAGCCGCCGTATAGACGTAATTGGTGTCGTATTTCAAACGGTAAATCTCGGGCATATTACGCTCCATGAACACCTCCAAGGCATGTCCCCCTTTGAAACGGGAAGAATCAGAAACGCTCTTGAGCAATTTCTCATACAACTCATAGCTGCGAAGCTGACGAACACGGAAAACCTCGCCGGTAATCGTGATTTTTTCGAGTTCTTTGAAGTCCAACACGGTGCCTTGGTCAGAAATCAAATACAACTCGGGAACCAACTGCATCTGCCATTGGTTATCGAGCAAAGTCGCAGGAACCACCACCTCAAAACCCAGGTCGATTTTACCACGACGCTCTGCCACGCGTTTGAAACGTACACTGATGGTAGCAGCCTCCAACACTTCCGTTGCCACCATCTCACCTGTCTCGTCGTCCATAATGGCATTCATGAGAACCATATCGTTACCCTCCTCATCCTTCACGATAATCGTCTCGGGACGTTTCATGGTATCGATTTCAGACGGCTTGATATTCTCCTCGCTGGGAAGCCTCAAATCAATCTCATCGCCATTCTTGGCGAGCTTGGACGCCCTGTTGGATGTGCTGCACGCAAAAGACAGCAGAAGGACGAGCGTCAGGGTGAATATGAATGCAATACGTTTCACTACAAATGACAATTATACATAAAACTGACAAAATTACAAATAATTTCCCGAATAACAACCATTTAGCACATTATTTAACACAAAACTCTGAAAATCAACAAAAAACCAGCCCTTTTCGAGGCTGGTTCATTATTTATTTCGCTTATCTTATGCTTAAATTTTTCGGAAAGCTATGCAGGCATTATGACCGCCAAATCCCAATGAGTTGGACAATCCCAGCGTCAGATCCACCTTTTCTGCCTTGTTGGGCGTGTAGTTCAAATCACACTCCGGATCAGCTGCATCCAGATTGATAGTCGGAGGGACAACCCCCTCTTTTACCGCCAAGATGGTCGCAATCGCCTCTATAGCGCCGGCTGCACCCAAAAGATGCCCCGTCATGGATTTGGTGGAGTTGATATGCGCCTTGTACGCCTCATCCCCCAAAGCCAATTTGAAGCAACGCGTCTCTGCAGGGTCATTCAAAGCCGTACCGGTACCATGTGCATTGATATGTAAAACATCCTCTGGTGTGTAAGCCGCCTCATTGAGACACTGTTTGAGAGCCGCCGCCTGCGTCAGACCCGTAGGATTGGGTGCTGTCACATGATGGGCATCACAAGTGTGACCATATCCCACTACCTCGGCAAAAATCTGCGCACCGCGTGCTTTGGCATGCTCATATTCCTCCAGCACCACTGCGCCGGCACCCTCTGCCATGACAAAACCGCCACGATTGGCATTGAAAGGAAGAGAAGCATACTTTGGATCTTCAGCACGGGACAAGGCACGCGCATTGGCAAAAGCCGCCACTCCCAAAGGAATCACAGGGGCTTCAGTACCACCGGCTACAATAGCATCTGCATAGCCATGCTTAATCGCCCTGAACGCCTCACCAATGGAATTGGTCGAGGTGGCACAGGCCGCTACCACAGTCAAATTCGGACCACAGGCATTATTGCGAATGGCGATATTTCCGCCCGCTATATTGACAATCATTTTGGTAATGAAAGTCGGAGAAATCACACGCGCTCCATCGGTGTGCATCTTGACAGATTCGGCATATTGATTGGAAAATCCTCCGACACCACTGCCCATATAGACACCAAAGCGATAGGGATCGATATTTCCGCCCTCCTCACCTTCACGCGCGGCTTTCAAGCCACTCATTCTTATCGCCTCTTCCGCCGCAATCGTACCAAAGAGGGTAAAACGATCCTGTTTGCGGACAAAGGGTGCATCCAGTCCTAAAGCCACGGGATCAAAATCCTTTATCTCACCGGCTATTTTGGTTGGAAGATTCTCGGTCGGGAAAGACTTGATAAAATCAATGCCACAAACTCCCGCGAGCAGATTATTCCAATACGTCTCTATATTGTTTCCGATGGGCGTTACCGCACCAAGTCCTGTAACAACAACTCTTTTCTCCATAGTTTATTTTATAATTTTCAGCATTCAGCGCGCAAAAGTACAACTAAATTTAAGAATTAACAACCCTTATCTATCTCTTTTTCTGCTCTTTGCGTCTTTCCTTCCTGCGTTCACGAGACGCCTGACGAAGACGATAGGTCGAACGCACCATCGCCTCGTCCAAAAAGATATTTCTCATGGCCAACATATTCAAAATCGCACAGACCAAAGGGAAAATAGCAGGCAGGGCATACACCATCGTATCGGGGCGCTGAAAAAAGTCTATCACAACCACCACTTGCAAGCCCAAATAGATCAAAGCCGAAATCATACAGACGCGCATCTGCAAAATCCTCAACTTGAAAAGCAATAGCGAGGGAATGATAGAAAGCAAACAAGCGATCAGCAAATAAAGATAAAGCGGTTTTTCACGAAAAGCTACCTCCGCAACAGAGCCATCCGGCCCTAAAATCTCTGCAATATTCACCCAAAACAAAGACAAGGTCAAGCCCAGCGAGAGCGCTAAAAACAAGGTTTGTATTCTTTGCCACATACTTCTCAAATTTTCTGCAAAATTAAGAAGTTTTCCATAAATGGAAGTTGAGTTGTAGGAAAATCCTGAAATTTTTATCAAATTTGGGGAAACAATGATGTGTAATTTAGTTTCGACTGACATGAAAATCGCAGCATCCGAACTCATTATCAACGCCGACGGCAGCATTTTTCACCTCCACCTTCGCCCGGAAGAATTGGCAGACAACATTATTCTGGTGGGCGACCCCGGCCGTGTGGACAGCGTACGCGCCTTTTTCGAGCACGAAGAATGCGTACGCGAGAATCGAGAATTTCGCTCTGTTACAGGCAGTTACAAAGGCAAGCGTATCACAGTCCTCTCGACTGGCATCGGCACAGATAACATCGACATTGTCATGACAGAGTTGGACGCGCTGGCCAACATTGATTTTGAAACGCGCGAGGAAAAAGCGCAGAAACGCAGTCTGAACATTCTGCGAATCGGGACATCGGGAGCCGTGCAAGCCGACATTCCTCTCGGCTCGTTTGTCTATGCAGATATTTCCATCGGCTGTGACGGATTGCTGAACTGGTATGCAGAACGAGCGCAAGTCGCCATGGCGGATTTTGAAGAAGCGTTTAAGCAGCACTGTGGGTGGACAGAAAAACTCCCCTCACCTTATTTTGTGCCGGCAGGAAAAGAAATGACCGAGCGCTTCAAAGAGGGCTGCCTTCACGGAATGACGTTGTCGGCCCCCGGATTTTACGGGCCACAAGGGAGAAAAGTGCGATTGGGATTGGCCCTGCCCGATATGATTGAGAATTTTGAAAGTTTCGAGTACAAAGGCAAACGCCTGACCAACATCGAGATGGAAAGCTCTGCCATCGCGGGACTGGGGGCATTATTGGGACACAACGTGGGCACCATTTGCTGCATCATTGCCAACCGCCACCGCAAAGACGCCAATCCTGACTACAAGGCGCGGGTAAAAGAACTCATCCACTACGCCCTTGAAAAAATATAGGGTATCTTTACAACAAAATCGGACAAATCATTGTTTTTCAACGACTTATCCGACTTTGGTCGGGAAGAGGCGACTCGAACGCCCGACCCCCACGTCCCGAACGTGGTACGCTACCAACTGCGCTACTTCCCGTTCTTGAAAAAAGAAACCGCCGTTTTGCGGCGGCTTCCTAAAAGCTATTAACAACTTTCGCGTTACGCGAGTTTGTTGATGTAAACTGCAAGTCCACTTTTGAGGTTCGCAGCTTTGTTCTTGTGGATTACACCGATTTTGGCGAGTTTGTCAATCATTGCATAAACCTTGGGGGCTGCTGCAGTGGCTGCGCCTTTATCGTTTGTATTTCTCAGGTCGCGAATTGCGTTCCTGGTTGTTTTTGCATAATACTTGTTATGCAATCTGCGCCTCTCGCTTTGACGGATGCGCTTCTGTGCAGATGCGTGATGTGCCATTATTGTATTTTTTATATTTCGTACTGGGTAGGAGAATCGAACTCCTATTGCAAGAATGAAAATCTTGAGTACTAACCGTTATACGAACCCAGCGCATCAAATCGGCTTAGCCAAATTTGGGACTGCAAAGGTATGTAATATTTTTGAACCTGCAAAAAAAATTACAAATATTTCTGCAAATTTTTATTTCTTCACCGTTTCCCAGGAGTAAAGCAAAGACTCAATCTGCCTTAAATAATGGCGTTTGTTAAACTTCGGAGCATAGACAAAAGCCTCAACCGTGATAACAGAAGCCCCATCTTCGCTATAAAAGGAGTGTGAAACAAAGGGACCGCCCATATAATCATTATACACTTCCCAATACCCTCTCATTTCAGCAAAATGCCGTCCTCTATATTTGACAAACTTCAAAGATGGAGTGGCAAAAGTGCTGGTTGTCATATAGGTATTGTCAAACATACCGGGCACATTTTGTTTCATCACTTCATTGCGGCGGGCCACCATAGCATCCAGCTGGAAATCAGCCTGAGTACCCAAAGCCGGGGTTTTATAAATAAGAATTGCCTGATTGACATAGGTTGTCTCATAAGCAATCCAAGCAAAATCATCCGTGCGTTTTTTCAATACATAGCCCGACGGAAAATATGGACTGCCTCCAAAAACCTCTATCACAGGAGGACGCAAGGCAGATTCCTGATATTGCTTGGTATTGTTAATCACACGATCGCGCTCAGCCGTCTCAATATAATTGATGATATGCTCTATATTCTGATTTACAATTTTAACAGCCTCCTCTTCCGTGGGCGCATTGATACGTATCACACATTGAGGAGACGCCCAGACATCCTGCCCGAATTTCACCTTCGCTGTATCCACCTGATGACTGATATTGCACAAAATCAAGTTACGATGCAGTTGAAAAATATTGGAGAATGCCGAGGGAGGTACATCCGCCAAGGAATACAAAGGCTCCTTTTGAGGAAGAAAAGGACAATCTGCCGCCAAGTGGTCGCGCAGACATTGCCCCAAAGAGCCACTCCAATACGCTTTGTCCATCACCACAATCACCTCGCCCGCTTTGCCACTCACACTGGGCAGCATAGCCTTTCCCCTGCCCCCGCAAGAGCTGAGGGTGAGCATTAAAATGCCAATTATGTATAGAAAACGACGCATAGTTACGCAAAAGAATTAACGGAACAATCTGAAAATATCATTACCAAAAGCCAAAATCATCAAGCCCATCAAAAGAACCATTCCAATAATCTGAGCGACATAGAGGAATTTTTCGCCCGGTTTGCGACGGGTAATGATTTCATAAAGGGTAAAGAGAATATGGCCACCGTCCAAGCCCGGAATAGGAATCAGGTTCATCACGCCCAACATAATGGAAAGAAGGGCGAGGATATTCACAAAACGATACCAATCCCAGCTGGCAGGGAAAATCTGACCGATAGAAATAAAACTACCCACAGATTTATAAGCCTGCGTGGAAGGAGTAAACACCAACTTCAAGTCATCAATATAACCTTGTATGGTGGAGAAAGTCAATTCAAGACCGGCCGGAATCGCTTCCAGGAAACTATACTCACGAGTGGTCAATGCCGGCATGGTAGAGAAAATGCCCATCAGACCGCTGGAATCCACCTGCAAGGTCGTGGTCAGGCTGTCAGTCGCCCGCAAATAGGTAGCCGTCACCGCACTATCCTTATAATCCTGCAACAGCACGCGCGCATCCTGCACATAGCGAATCGGGTGCTGATCCAACGCGATAATCTGGTCACCCTTTTGCAAGGAGCAGCCATAATTTACCGAAGCGAGCGGAATGGTATCCACCACAAAAGGAAGTGCCAACGAAAACATACCGGGAGATTGAAGCACTTTACCGATTTTGGCCTGGTCGATATATAGAATCAAGGTATCCCCACCACGGATAACAGTGGCCGTCTGGGCGCGATCACGCACCATTTCTATCTGCAAACGGTCAAACTCAAGGGTTTTCTGTCCGTCAAAGCCTACAATCTGGTCGCCCGTCTTGAAGCCCATTTCCTGCGCCAATTCGTTGGCCCATATCGGACGATTTTCATTACTCAAATATGCACTTCCCCAAGAAGCCAGAATCACTATATATAATATAATGGCTAAAATAAAGTTAAAGAGTACGCCTCCTGCCATGACAAGCAGACGCTGCCAGGCGGGTTTTACGCGAAACTCCCAAGGCTGAGGCTCCTTGTTGAGGAATTCCGTATCCATGGATTCATCCACCATGCCCGCAATTTTGCAGTAGCCGCCCAAAGGAAGCCAACCAATACCATAATCCGTATCGGAAGCCGCCAATTTGGGGAAGAATTTCGCCACAAAACGACTGTTTTTGGTGGAAAACAAACGTTTGCCACCTACATCAAAAAAGAGATAGAATTTATCCACTCGAATCCCGAAGAGACGGGCAAAAAGATAGTGGCCCAATTCGTGAACAAAAATCAAAATAGACAGGGCTAAAATCACCTGCAATGTTTTCAATAATACTACCATTTCTCAATCATTGAAGCGGCCAACGCGCGTGTCTGCTCGTTGGTCGTATAAATATCGTCGAGGCTCGGGCTTTGCAAAAAGGATACCTGCCCCATACATTTTTCAATCACGGCCGGGATATCGTAAAATGCGATTTTCCCTGCCAAAAACGCTGCCACCGCCTCTTCATTGGCAGCATTGGCTATACACGGCATATTTCCGCCTGTACGGATAGCATCAAAAGCCAAAGCCAGACAAGGGAAACGCTCCATATCAGGTTTTTCGAAAGTCAGCGAACCCAAAGCGGCAAAATCCAATTTTTCGTTGGACAAATCAAGACGGGAAGGATAAGCCAAGGCATATTGGATAGGCTGACGCATATCAGGACAACCCATTTGAGCCAACACCGCTCCGTCTTCAAATTCGACCATGGAATGAATCACCGATTGGGGATGCACCACCACATTGATATCATCCGCAGATACGTCAAACAGCCATTTCGCTTCAATCACCTCCAAGCCTTTATTCATCATTGTCGCAGAATCGATGGTGATTTTAGATCCCATATTCCAATTGGGATGCGCCAAGGCTTGAGCGCAAGTCGCTTTCTCCATCTGCTCGCGGGACCAAGTGCGGAAAGGACCGCCGGACGCCGTCAAATGAATACGACGCAACGAATTGGGGCCGGCCGCCTGAAGACATTGGAAAATGGCGGAATGTTCGGAATCCACAGGCAGGATGGGAACGCGGTATTGACGGGCCAGATTCATGACGATAGAACCTGCCGCCACCAAGGTCTCTTTATTGGCCAAGGCAATGGCTTTTCCCGCCTGAATGGCTGCCACAGTCGGACGCAATCCGCTAAAACCCACCATCGCCGCCAGCACCATATCCACATCATCCGCAGCCACCAGCGAGCACACGGAATCCATACCGGCAAACACTTTGACATAGGTACCGGACAAAGCGGAATCTACCTCTTTATATTTATCCTGATTGCAGATAACCACCGCATTCGGCTCAAATTCCAAAGCCTGCTGCACCAACAACTCACTGGAATTATTGGCACACAGCAACTCCACCTCAAACAAATCGCGATGCTGGCGAATCACATCCAAGGCTTGACGACCAATGGAACCGGTCGAACCCAATATGGCTATCCTTCTCTTTTTCATTAAAAATTGATATAAGTACGTGGATTGATGGTTTCTCCGGCATTCCATAGGGAGAAATGCAAAGGCGTTGAACCACCTCCGGCAAATGCAATTGCACGACCGGCCGACACGGCATCACCCGTCTGACACAGCACTCGATCGCAATGTTTGTATATACTCAAAATGTTGGCCTCGTGCTGAATAATCACGCTATAGCCCTCATACTCACTATAATTACTGAATATAACCACACCGTCCAACACCGCCTTGACCGTAGAATTTTCAGGGACGGACAACTCCAAATAAGGGTGGGTAATGGGGTCAAACGGCATTGATACGACGCCCGTAACCGGCAAGAAAAAGTGCATTCCATCAATACCGCTCACATTTTTGCGGGACGAAAGGGAAAATTGCTCCTCACGGGTCACTTCTGCGCGCAGCAAGGAGTCTTTGGAAGCTACGTCTGCCGGGACAGGACGGGATGAAAGTTTTACAATGCTGTCGATTCCCATAGAGGGCTGTCCCTCCAACACGCGACGCAAATCCCCCACATAAAGCGCCCAACGGGACATGGCAAGTTCCAAGGAATCAATCTTCAGCGCATTTTCAATAGCCGCTTTTCGAGAGCGGGCATCCGGATAACCGGGAATCAGGGAACGCAAAGGGGTGTAAGCAACGGTAAACCAAAATATCACACCCAGCAAAAGAAAGGTGGATACCCCAATCAAGACCAGACGGCGGCGACTGGCTTTGGTCGTCCATAAAGTCTTATGGCTCAAATCATCAAAAAAGGAAATACGAATCTTTCCTTCGACTTGACCGTTTTTTTTATTTTTTTTTGACATAATTGCTAACTTTGCCAGTGATATGGAACGATACATCGGGATAGACTACGGAAGAAAAAGAGTGGGACTGGCTGTCAGTGACCCGCTGGGCATCTTCGCATCTCCCCTTGAGACCGTTCATCCTGCAAAGTTAATAGAATATCTCAAAAAATACGCAGAAAGTGAGGGGATAAAATGTTTTGTCGTGGGCGCTCCCATGAATTTGAATGGAGCGGAAAGTGAAGCCATGAAGGACATCAAAGCCTTTCTTCCCGTGCTGAAAAAGGCCTTTCCAAACATTCCCATTGAGATGGAAGACGAGCGTTTCACCTCGGTTTTGGCACACAGGGCCATGATTGACGGAGGAATGAAATACAGCGACAGGCGCGACAAAAGCAATGTGGATAAAATCAGCGCCGCCATTATTCTGCAAAGTTGGATGGATAAAAAACAGAACACAACGATATGATCAGACCGATTTATTTGTACGGACAGGGCGTCCTTCGCAAAGTGGCCGCAGACGCGGATTTGACGAAAAAAGAAGAACTTACACAACTGATTCAGGATATGTGGGACACGTTAGCCAAAGCGGACGGTTGTGGATTGGCCGCACCCCAAATCGGAGAATCCCTTCAGGTGTTGATTGTGGATGGCGACGTCGTAAGCGAGACCTACGATTACCTGAAAGATTTCAAACGCACCATGATCAACCCCGTTGTCGTAGAAGAAAGCGAGGAGACCAATGTCTATTCGGAGGGTTGTTTGAGTGTGCCGGGCATCTATTCAGATGTGAAAAGACCTACGTCCCTTACGGTAGAATACTACAATGAAAAGTTCGAGAAGGTGCGCGAAGAATTTGACAAGTTCGCCGCCCGAATGATTCAGCACGAATTAGAGCACCTGGGAGGCCACCTTTTTGTGGACAACCTCGCTCCGATTCGCCGCAAAATGATTGAGAAAAAATTGCAAAACATCACAAAAGGAAAAATCGCCACCTCGTACAAAACGGCGAAGTAGCGATTTCTAATATTCAAAGAGCGGCTGGCCAAGGGTCGGCCGCTTTTGTTATCACTGCTTTATTCTGCGCTGAAACGGTAAATGCAAGTCTGGGTATAGACATCACCCGGCTGCAAAAGGATGGAAGGGAAGTTGTCATGATTGACAGCGTCCGGCCAGCCTTGCGTCTCCAAAGCCAAAGAGCTGCGGAAGCCCAACGAACGGCCATTGGAACCTTTCTCCAAATCGGCAAAGAAGTTACCGCTATAGAACTGCAAGCCCACCTGATCGGTAAATACCTCCACTTTGCGTCCGCTCAACTCGTCATACACATAACAGATGCGCTCCACGCCATCCGTTTCCTTGTCTATACACCAGTTGTGGTCGTAACCACGGGCGTTTTTAAGTTGTTCGTTCTCCTCGTTGATTCTTTCTCCGATTTTCTGTCCTCCACGGAAGTCAAAAGGAGTACCCTCCACAGAAGCAATCTCGCCGGTAGGTATGCTGAGCGGGTCGATGGGCAGATAATGAGAAGCTTTGATCCACATCTGATAATCCTCTACCGTACCATTGCCCTCTCCACGCAAACAGAAGAAAGGATGGTTGGTGATATTCACAGGGGTCACCTTGTCGGTCTGTGCCTTATAATCGATACAGAACTGGTTCTCGTCATCCACGCTATAGGTCATGGTAATCGCCAAATTGCCGGGATAACCCTCCTGACCATCGGGATGCAGATAAAACAACACGAGACTGTCTTCGGTCGCTTTGAGCACATCCCACACCACATTGTCCAGACCCAAGAAACCGCCGTGCAGCGTATTCACCTCATTGTCATTGGTGGGCGTATTATAGGTCACGCCATCCAACTGAAAACTGGCTTTTCCGATACGGTTGGCAACCGGCCCTACGCAAGCACCGAAGAAACGCTCTGCAGGAGGATTCACATAAGCATCCAGGTTATCATGTCCGACTACAATATTCACGTTATTTCCCTCACGGTCAGGCGTATAGATACTCACTACACGGGCACCGAAATTGGTAGCCTGAAGCGTGATATCACCGGCTTTCAAAGTATAAAGAGCTACCTTTTTACCATCGATTTCGCCGTCAAAACGAGCGGCATCCATACCTTGGGGATTCTGGGAAGTACAGGCAGCCATCAAAACGAGAGCGGCTGCAAAAATCATTTTCTTCATAAGTATCGTTTTATTCGGTTAAGAAAGATAAGACATTGGAATAGATGCGCACGGCATTGTGGAGAACATACGCTCTGAAATAGTATTTCGTACCGCTCTCCAGACCGGTCAAATCGCAGGAAATTTTCCCATCTTCGGCAGGCATTGTCGCAGATTTTGAAACAGCATCCACCGAAAAGTCCGTCTTGGCATACTCAAAGCCGACCGCACTGTCTGCCAACATGTTTTCAGGAATCGCAACAAGAGCATGAAGGGTCGCGGTCGAATCAGTAACATTCGTCGCGGGCTGGGCCTGACAGAATTGAGCCGTGGTAAAAGAACGGATATCACCCATCACCTCAATACCTTGCAGTTGAAGAGAGGGAGCAAAATAATAGGTCGTAGAGGGCTTCAAATCCGTAATCACCGCCAGCAACGTTGTATCGGTCACCCTCAAGGTATCCACGGCTGACTTTTTACCGCTCACTCTCAAGGTACGCAAATCCGTTTTTTCTGTGCTGTAATAAAAGCAGGAATACATTCTTCCGCCCACGATATTCTTCATAGTCACCTTCGCCTTCAAAACAGCAGAAGTCGGCGTAATTCCCTCTGCCTCATCTGTTTGGCAATTGATATAGAAATAATCTATCGGGTCGTCGTACTTTTCGCAGGAGGTAAATCCCAACAAAGCGAAAGCCACCATAGAAAGCAAAGAAATAAAAAATGTTTTTCTCATTGTATCAGTATTTTTTGCAAAAATAGAAAAAAAGGAAAAATTATCGTTACTTTTGCCCTCCAAAAATCTTGCCTTCCTTTGAAGGTATAAAAACACAGCGATGAAAAACGAAGTTATTCAGGCTCTTAAAACGCGCAGAAGCATTCGACGCTTCAAAACAGAACAAATCACAGAACAGGAATTGCAGACCGTCTTGGAGGCGGGCACTTGGGCACCCACCGGCATGGGATATCAAGACCCGTGGATTGTCGCCGTGCAGGACGAGAATATGAAAGCGCAGATCTGCCGCATGAACCGCGAGGTCTGGGGCAAAGATATTGATCCTTTTTATGGGGCACCGACCTATATTTTAGTCTTTGCTTCCGACCCTGAAAAATGGGCCAATGCAGAGAAAGACGGCACATTGGTCTTGGGCAATATGATGATTGCCGCCCACGCCATCGGCTTGGGTTCCTGCTGGATCAACCGCGAAAAAGAAATGTTCGCCACCGAGGAAGGAAAAGAACTCATGGCCAAAATGGGACTTCCGGAAGGGTTGATTGGCATTGGCGCACTGGCTGTAGGTTATCCTGAACTGCCCATCAAAGAGCCGAAACCCCTCAAAGAAAATTATTACCGTATCATCAAATAAAGCGTATGAGTCATTTAAGATTTGATGTCGTGCAGGATGCTTTCAAGAAGAAAGCGGTAGAGGTAGAAGCACCGGCACAGAAACCGTCAGAGTATTTCGGTTCCCTTGTTTTTGACAGGAAGAACATGCAGAAATACCTCAACGAAGAGACTTTTCATCGTTTGACCGATTGTATAGACAAGGGAGAAGCGCTGGATAGAGCCACCGCAGACAAGGTGGCAGAGGGTATGAAGAATTGGGCGCTTGACCACGGCGTCACCCACGTCAGCCACTGGTTCCAGCCCCTGACAGAAGGCACGGCCGAGAAACATGACTCCTTTATGGAATATGACGGAAAAGGCGGCATGATTGAGCATTTTGATGGAAAATCCCTTGCCCAACAGGAGCCGGACGCCTCTTCTTTCCCCAATGGAGGTATTCGAGCCACTTTTGAGGCGCGTGGTTATACGGCTTGGGACCCGACTTCCCCCGTCTTCATTCAGGATGATACCCTTTGTATTCCCACCGTCTTCGTTTCCTATACGGGAGAAGCGCTGGATTACAAGACGCCCCTCAAAAAAGCCATCAAGGCCATCAACGACGCGGCACTTCCCATCTGTCAATTGTTCGACCCTAAAGTCAGCAAGGTATTTACTTATTTAGGATGGGAACAGGAGTATTTTTTGGTCGATGAAGACCTCTATGCCGCCCGCCCGGATTTGATGCTGACAGGACGCACGCTCATGGGGCACGCTTCCTCTAAAAATCAGCAGTTGGACGACCACTATTTCGGCGCCATTCCCTCGCGCGTTTCTGCCTTTATGAGAGAGGTGGAAATTGCCGGTTATAAATTGGGTATTCCCTTGAAAACCAGACACAACGAGGTCGCTCCCAACCAGTTTGAATTGGCTCCGATTTATGGCGAGGCCAACCTGGCCAACGACCAGAATCAAATCATGATGAATGTGATGAGCCGACTGGCCCGCAAACATGGTTTCGTAGTGCTTTTTCACGAAAAACCTTTTGAGGGCATCAACGGTTCCGGCAAGCACAACAACTGGTCTTTGGGGACGGACACCGGCACACAATTGCTCGCGCCCGGAAAAGACGCCTTGGGCAACCTCCAATTCATTACATTTTTTGTGAATGTTTTGGCGGCCGTGCAGAAGCACAATGATTTGCTCAAAGCGAGCATAGCCTCTGCCACCAATGCCCACCGTTTGGGAGGTCACGAGGCGCCCCCTGCCATTGTTTCCGCCTTTTTGGGACAAACGATGACCAACGTATTGAAAAAGCTTTTGACCGTGGCTTCCGATACGCCCATTGAGATTGCAGGCAAGAAAGGAAAATCCATAGGTCTGGTCGAAATCCCTGAAATTTTCGTGGACAACACCGACCGCAACCGTACTTCTCCTTTTGCCTTTACGGGTAATCGCTTTGAATTCCGTGCGACGGGCTCCAGTGCCAACTGCGCCGGCACCATCACCACCCTCAACGCGGCTGTCGCAGAGCAACTGATTGATTTCAAGGCACAAGTAGATGCTCAGATGCAGGCGGGAAAAACCATGACAACCGCCGTGATGGACTGCCTCAAACCCATTATCCGCTCCATTTTGGACGTGATCTGCTTTGACGGAAACGGCTATAGCGAGCAATGGCAACAAGAGGCCGCACGCCGCGGATTGGACACAGGCACCAATGTACCCAAAATGTTCACTTGCTTCACCACGCCCAAGGCCATTGATTTGTTTACCCGTCTGGGAATTTTCAACGAGAAAGAGTTGATGGCGCGCAACGAGGTGAAATGGGAAACCTATAGCAAAAAAGTGCAGATTGAGGCCCGTATGATGGGACGCATGGCCACCAACCATATCATCCCGGCCGGCCTGACCTACCAGAGCCGTCTGCTGGAGAATATCAATCTGATGCGAAAGAACTTTCCGGAGCAATACCAGACCATGGCTTCTTCTGCCATCCATCTGGTAGAAAATATCTCGGCTTTGATTTCAGAAATTGAAGAAAGGGTGAACGCGATGATTGAGGCACGAAAAAAAGCCAATGCCATCGAAGACGAGTATCAAAAGGCACTCGCCTACCACGACATTGCAGAATCATTGATTCCCATACGCACAGCCATAGATTCTTTGGAAGAATTGACCGATAATGACATTTGGCCTTTGCCGAAATACCGCGAAATTCTTTTCATTAACTAAATAAAATTTATATATTTGTCGGTTATTGCACACGTGCGCACATTACACACGCGGGGGTGCAATCGATTTGTGATGGAAAATATAAAGTAAAAAACAATAAAAAAATGACTAAAGTTGATGTAGTACTCGGCCTCCAATGGGGAGATGAGGGTAAAGGAAAAGTGGTGGATGTTCTCACACCGAATTACAAGGCGATTGCAAGATTTCAGGGCGGACCGAATGCGGGACACTCTTTGAAATTTGGTGGCGAAGAATTCGTTCTTCACACCGTTCCCTCCGGTATTTTCCGTGAGAATTCTATCAATATCATTGGTAACGGCGTGGTGATTGACCCCGTTATCCTGATGGATGAGATTCATAAAATCGAAGCCAAAGATGGCGACATTTCCAAAAAGTTGTTGATTGCAAAGAGAGCGCAGTTGATTTTGCCTTCTCACCGTATGTTGGACGCCGCCAGCGAAGCCGCCAAAGGTGCGTCTAAAATCGGTTCCACCCTCAAAGGTATCGGCCCCGCTTATATGGACAAGACCGGAAGAAACGGCTTGCGCGTAGGCGATATACTCGCAGAGAATTTCAAAGAGAAATACAACGCGTTGAAAGAAAAACACGTGGGCATGCTCTCTCTCTACCCCGATTTCACTTATGACAATAGCGAGTACGAGCAGAAATGGTTTGCTGCCGTAGAAGAGTTGAAACGCTTCAGCTTTATTGAAAACGAGGTACTTGTCAATCAATATATCAACGACGACGTGGCGATTTTGGCAGAAGGTGCACAAGGCTCATTGCTCGACATTGATTTCGGTACCTATCCTTTCGTGACTTCGTCCAACACCATGGCTGCCGGCGTCTGCACCGGTTTGGGCATCGCTCCGTCCAAAGTCGGCAAGGTCTTCGGTATCTTCAAAGCCTATTGTACCCGTGTGGGTAGCGGCCCCTTCCCTACCGAGTTGTTTGACGACATGGGCGAATACCTGCGTCAGGCCGGACACGAATTCGGTGCCACCACCGGTCGTCCCCGTCGCTGCGGTTGGCTGGATATGGTCGCCCTCAAATATGCTGTGATGATGAACGGCGTGACCGACCTGATTATGATGAAATCCGATATTCTCAACGATTTGGACACCATCAAAGTGGCTGTAGGTTACAAACAGGACGGCAAAGTCATTGACTGGTTCCCCTATGACGGCGCTGAAAACATTGAGCCCGTTTACCAGGAATTCAAAGGATGGAAGAGCGATATCTGCGGCATCCGTGATTACGAAAGCCTTCCTCAAGAATTCAAAGATTACGTGGCTTTCATTGAGAAAGAGACCGGCGTGAATGTTCGCATCATTTCTGTCGGACCCGACCGCGAGGCCACCATCGTACGATAAGTTAACTAGTAAAAGTCATACTGACATGAAGAAAATTTTATTTGCCCTTTGCGCCCTCGTTCTTGGATTGAGCGCACACGCACAGACTAAAGGAAACATTGTTGTCGGAGGAGAGCTTGAACTTTCTACGGCCGGAACTAAAGTTTCATATACCAATGACGGCACAACCAACACAACGAAAGGTGATGGCGCGTTCAGCGGTGGCATCGGCGTGAATGCTGGTTATTTTATCAAGGATAATCTTTTGGTTGGTCTTGGTTTGGGCTACAACGGCAGCTCACAAGAAGACGGAACAGATATAAATCGCGAAAACGATTTCTATTTGACTCCCTACGCCAGCTATTATGTCAAATTGGCCGATAAATTCTATTACACACCGACGGCCGAACTGGATTTTATTTTTGGAAATACCAGCCTTTTGGACACAACGGATATGTCTGTTCGTGATATCATCGGCACTTTCGGCTTTGGCATTGGTCTGAAACCGGCGGCATTTGAATATAGAGTCAGCGAGAAAATCGCCTTGGGTTTGAGTTTGGGTGAATTGTATTTCGTAACCGCCAGCAACACACAAAAGATTAGCGATACAAGCAAAATCACAATGAGTGCCAGCTCATTCAATATCGATGTTACGCCTGGTATCAACTTTACAATGAAATTCTATATCAAGTAATTACCTATAAACCACATGAATAAAATTAAAACTTTTGCCCTATTGCTTGCCGGCGCCGTATGTTTGAGCGCGTGCTGCGAGAAACAGAGTGCCTATCCCAAAGCCGAAGGCAGCATCCGCTTGCTTCAATACAATGTCGGCGTATTCAGCAAACACATGGAAAACAGCATGCCTATGTTGGCTGATATAGTTCAGGAATTGCAGGCCGATATCGTCGGCGTGAACGAGTTGGATTCCTGCAACACGCGTCACAACAGCTTCCAGTGCGAAGATTTCGCCAAAGAACTGGGCGGCTGGAATTACCAATTCTCACGTGCCATCCCCTACAAAGGCGGTGCGTATGGTAATGGTGTGGTTTGTCCCGAGGCATTTGAACACGTGGAAACCATTATGCTCGACAAAGGAGCCGGTAGCGAGACGCGTTGCGCCATCATGGTAGAGACAGAAAAGTACGTGTTCCTTGCCACACACTTGGACCACAAGGATGAGGCAACTTGCATCAACCAAGCAAATACCATCACGGCTGCCGTGAAAGCCCGCTATGCTGACAGCGACAAGCCCGTCTTCCTCGCCGGCGACATGAACTCGACACCGGACAACATTGTGATGACGACTTTTGCGCAGGATTGGAACATCATTTCAGACACCACCGTTCTCACGGCTTCCTGTCCTAATCCTAAAGTTTGCATTGACTTTATCTTGGCTTTGAAGAACAACGCCAAATACGAGGTTTTGGGCAGCAAAGTTCCTGTTTGCTTTGAAAGCGGCAATGTAGAGACCGCTTCTGACCACTACCCTATTTTTGTAGATGTAAAGTTGTAATCTTCCAGCATACCTTATAATATAATATGAAAAAAATACTATGCCTTTTATGCGTAGGATTTGCCCTGATTTCCTGTCAGTGCAAACCTGATGCAGTGAAAGCAGCGGAGGACGTTGTCACCCGTTGCTTTGGTTATTTTCCGGAGAACGTGGAATTTGCCTTGATTGACAAGCAAGACTCCTGCGATGTCTTTGCCCTTTCGGTCAGCAACAACACCTTGAAAGTCGAAGGTAGCTCCCCCGTTGCCCTCTGTAAAGGATTCCACGATTACCTGCTTGACAATGGCTATGGCATCGTCAGCTGGACGGGCAATCGTTTGGCTCTCCCCGCCGAGTTGCCTGATATGGAAAGAGTGGTGACGGTATCTCCTTATCGCCATCATTTGTTCTTTAATGTGTGCACCTTCGGTTATTCTATGCCTTTCTGGACTTGGGAAGAATGGGAGAAACAAATCGACTGGATGGCTATGCACGGTTACGATATGCCGCTTATGCCCACCGCCAGCGAGGCAATTCTTGCCAAAGTTTGGTCTGAAATGGGCTTGACACAAGAGGAAATTGATGATTATTTCACCGACCCCGCTCACTTCCCTTGGATGCGTATGGGTAATATGTCCCAGATGGACGGCCCCAACAGCCCTGAGTGGTACCAATCCCAAATTGCCTTGGCTCACCAAATCAACGAACGCGAATTGTCTTTGGGTATGAAGCCCGTGTACAATGGTTTTGCTGGTTTTGTGCCCCGCGCTATGACCGAGCGTTTCCCCAATGCACGCTTTGTACAATCCAACTGGCACGAGTTCAGCGTGGACGTGGTTTCTCCTATGGATAGCCTCTTCCAACGCATTGGTTCTGCCTATATCAAGGAGTGGGAAAAAGAATTTGGCAAAGGTGAATACTATTTGATTGACTGCTTCAACGAAATGGATATTCCTTTCGGCGAGAAAGGCTCACAAGAAAGACACGATGCTCTTTCTGCTTATAGTAGCGCTATTTTCGAGTCTGTTCACTCCGTTAATCCCGATGCAACTTGGGTTATGCAAGGTTGGATTTTGGGCTACCAACGTGACCTTTGGGACAACGAAGCCCTCCAAGCTCTGCTCAAACCTGTTCCCGATAACAAAATGATTATCATTGACTTGGGTGTGGATTTCAACGAATTTGTTTGGAAAAACGGACGAAATTGGGACCACTTCAATGGTTTCTATGGCAAACAATGGATTTGGAGTACCGTTTCCAACTTCGGAGGCCGTAGCACTTCTATCGGTAACTTGGAATTCTACCTCAACGAGCCCATTAAGGCTTTGAACTCTCCCAACCGTGGCAACTTGGTGGGTTATGGTTCTTCTCCCGAGGGTATCGAGAACAACGAAATCCAATACGAAATCTTCTCGTCTGCTGGTTGGAGCAACGAGCCCAAAGATTTGATGACTTTCTTGAAAAACTACTCCATTGCCCGCTACGGCGACGCACCGGAAGAGATTATGACTTTCTGGTCTGAAATGTTGCAATCTACCTTCTCTGCATTCTCTGACAACGCCCGCTGGCATTGGCAGCGTCGTCAGCCGTACCGCAAGGCCGATGAAATGAATATCAATGAGCACTATTACGCTGCGATTGATGCTTTCTTGGCCGCTGGCGAGAAATTGGGTGACAACGAACTTTACAAGATAGACGCACTTCAGTGGGAGGCATTTGCTTATTGCGGACGCGCCGATGAAAAATTGGATTTGGCTCACAAGGCTTTGGACAAGAAGAACTACAAAAAAGCGATGGCCTATGAAAAGGAGATGGAAGCATTGTTGATGAAAGCCGACAGCCTCCTTTGCTTGCACCCGCTTTTGAACCTCAACTACTGGGAGAACTTGGGCGTAAAAGCCGGAACCTCTGCCGCAGAATCAGAGAAGTTCGCGTTCCAGGCCCGCAAAATCATTACCACTTGGGATGGTACCGACCACACCGATTATGCTTGCCGTGTATATGGTGGCTTGATTGAGAAATGGTATATCCCTCGCGT
>JAEIGA010003696.1_pt1 | contig 23842 bp, 15 predicted proteins | sample 9270691 | NCBI WGS metagenome assembly JAEIGA01 (sample SAMN17057246, study PRJNA624740) | gut metagenome | biome: biome; isolation source: fecal sample | host: Bos grunniens | place: China: Xizang | collected 2019 | reverse complement strand
CTTCCATCATTCATATCATCTCTTCAGGCTAACTCCATAGCGAAACTCTATAATCTTTCTATACCTCAAGATATTGCAATCGTAAGTTTTGACGAAGATCCAGAATGCAGATACTCCACACCTTCCATTACCAGCATTGAGCAGCCTGTAATGGAAACTGGAGAAGAAATTGCAAATGCGGCATTACAATTATGTGATGGTACGTCAAAAGAAAAAGACTCTATAAGGATCTTCAGCTCTAACCTCATCATCAGAGGTTCGTCATTCTCCTGCTGATTCAATTCAATATCATATAGGCGACAAGTCATTCGGCTTGTCGCTTTTTTATCGTTTCAACTCTCATTTTATGCAACTTGTTGCATTTTACGTATATTGTTGCAACTTTTCTTTTATATAGTTGCAATTACAAAACAATCTATATAAATTTGAAACGTATATCACTATGCATTGACAGTTTCAATACATATTTGATATACGAAAACACCTTTGATGCACAAATAACTACAACACCGCAACAAAAATGCAAAGCAAAATGCACAATGTTGCATAAATAACTATATAACCACAATCTAACCACATGGAAAACATCATCGGCATCGACCTTGGTGGAACATCCATCAAGGGAGGAAGAATAGAAAACGGACGAATTGTCAAGCAGTCTCAGGCTGATACACAGGCTGCGAAGGGCGCTGACGTCACATTAAATGTTCTGAAGGGTGTCATTTCAGAACTTCTCACCGACTCGACCAAAGCTATTGGAATCGGGGTTCCAAGTGTTGTGGATAGAAAGCAAGGTATCGTCTATAACGTGCAGAACATTTCAGGATGGGACGAGGTTCATCTTAAGTCAATCCTGGAGAAAGAGTTCAAGATACCTGTATACATAGACAACGACGCAAACTGCTTTGCTTATGGCGAGAGAATCTTTGGTAAAGGAAGAGACATCCTCAATTTCATTGGTATTACATTGGGCACCGGCTTAGGAGCCGGCATCATTCAGAACGGTAGACTGCTCTGTGATGCAAACTGCGGTTCCGGAGAATTCGGTGAAATCCCTTATCAGGGAATGAAGCTCGAGGACTTCTGCGGAAGCCGATTCTTCATTGACGAGAATGGAGCTGATGGATTCAGCACTTCATTAAAAGCTCGCAATGGAGACCAGGACGCGATAAAGAAATTTGAGGAATACGGAAAACATCTGGCTTATCTCATCAAAATCATTGTGCTCGTACTGGATCCTGAAGCTATCATATTCGGTGGCTCGATCTCTCAGTCATTCGATCTCTTTGAAAAGACAATCAAGGACAATCTTGGAGACTTTCCATATCCTAAATCGATCGAAAATCTCAAAATCATGGTTTCTGAGCAGAAAGACTGCGGCATTTTGGGGGCCGGATCATTATGTATCGACAACACACAAACAACACTATAACTATGAAACGTGTAATTCTATTCATTCTTGCCATATCATATCTGGCACTCTTGCAGATTTCTGCACAGGAACTTCCGATCAAGATGGAAGAGATGAATGCATTGCAATTCAAGGAGGCTGTCAAGAAAAGTGAGCAGACAGTCATTCTCCCTATCGGTGTTCTTGAAAAACATGGTCCTCACATGCCATTGGGAACAGATGTCTATACAGCACGAGAAATGGCATTGCGAGCTGCTGAAAAAGAGTACACCGTGGTCTTTCCTTGGTATTACTTCAGTCAGATCAACGAAGCCAAGCATCAGCCTGGAACAATTGCCTACTCTCCAGAACTCATCTGGAAGATTCTTCAGGAGACTCTTGACGAACTCTCACGAAACGGATTTAAAAAAATCATCATAGTGAATGGTCATGGCGGCAATAAGGCCTTCCTTGAATATTTTGGTATCTCACAGCTTTCTCAAAGACGAGACTATGCTCTTTACTGGTATCAGCCGTCTTATGATCCTGAGGTCATTCGCAAAGCTGAAGCTCTGACAATGCACGACGAACTTGACCAGCATGCAGGAAATCGAGAGACATCGATGGTGGAGGCTGTAGTTCCTGAACTCGTACATCCGGAATTAGCAGGAGACCAACCTGGAGTAGACTATGACCGAATAAACAATCTACACCACGTATATACAGGAATCTGGTGGTACGCCAGCTACCCTAATCACTATTCCGGCGATGGATCCAAGGCGACTGCTGAAGCTGGAGAAATCATACTGCAAAGCATCACAGAGCAGTTCGCACAAGTCATACGCGAAATCAAGGCTGATAAGAACGTCCCTCAACTTCAGGAAATGTTCTTCAAAGATGCCGAAGATCCAATGAACACTAAGCAACCATATTAGAGACTAAACACAATAGTTATGGATAACACTAATAACCGCACATTTTCTGAAGAAAGGAAACGTTGGGCCATCCGCATTCTGACGTTAGCTGCGCTTTTCTTCATTTATGCCCCTCCATATTGGGCCGAAAATGTAAATCTAGAAACCCCTGCCGAGCAGCAGAGAAAGACAGTTTCGGGAAAGGTCGTGGACGCAACTGGCGAGCCACTTATCGGAGCTGCTGTCCTTGAACAAGGAACAAAAGACAATGGTGTCATCACAGACCTCGAAGGAAACTTCACCATTGAGGTGGGTGCAAACGCCGTGCTTGTCGCTTCAAGCGTGGGCTTTGTTGAAGAGGCCATACCAGTAAGCGGCAGAAGCAACATCACTCTTGTCCTCAAGGAAGACAAGACTTTACTTGAAGAAGTAGTTGTCACTGCATTTGCGACTCAGAAGAGAATCAACGTAACAGGTGCAATCACATCAGTTGGAGGTGATGAGGTAATTCAGGCTCCAGTGGCCAATGTATCTTCGGCACTCGTAGGTATCACACCTGGTCTTAGTGCAGTCACTGTCAGCGGTGAGCCAGGACAGGATGCAGCAGATATCGCCATCCGTGGTATTTCATCATATTCCGGCAGCACTGCACCTCTGATCGTAATTGACGGTATCGAGCAGCCTGCCAGCCATGCCATGAGTATCATGAACAGCCTCAATCCAAACGACATCCTCGGAATCTCCGTACTTAAGGATGCGTCATCAACAGCTGTTTATGGTATCCGCGCGGCAAACGGCGTGATCATCATCACCACAAGACGCGGACAGGTCGGCAAACCTAAGGTAAGTTTTTCAAGCAACTATGGTCTCACCAACGCGACCAACCTTCAGAGAGGTCTTTCATCATATGAGTACGCGTTATTCAGAAATGAAGCGGTAATGAATGAGGTTGAGGGTTACGGCAGTACCCCTTTGATGAACTTCCTGTTCACAGAAGATGACCTCTGGAAGTTCAAGAATAACAGAGACTTCACTCCTGAGGAAATTGCAGCTATGAATCTGACAGAAGAGCAGAAGGCACAGCTGGCAAACAGCCCTGCCCTCTACTACGGTACATCGGATGCATATGCTGAACTTTATAGTAGAGTTGCCCCTCAGTGGCAGGCAAACCTCAGCGTATCAGGTGGTACAGAGCGTGCAAAATACTATGTTTCGCTCAGCTACTTTGACCAACAGAGTATCATGCAGAACACAAACTACTTCAATGTAAACACAGGTTCGAGATATCAGAGATATAATGTGAGAGCCAACATTGACGTAGACATCTTCAAGAACACTACACTTTCCATCAATACATCTGGTCAGTTCGGTGTGAACAAGGGTCCTGGAACAGGTTCTCTCTACAGCCGTTATAGCGGCATCATGCAGATTATCTACGAAGGTAACCCATTCACCAATAGAGCTTTGATCATGGATGACAAACTCGTTGTGGATTTTGACCGCCCTCAGAACTCAGTTCAGGACGGACTTCAGAAGAGAACTGACAATGAAATGACAGGTAGCTGGCTTCCGGCATTGCTGACACGTTCACTCGGAGTAACTTCAAATACTCGAGTAGATGTGACCATGAAGCTGAGACACGACATGTCATATCTCATCAAGGGTCTCGACATTCAGGGAAGCTTGAGATATCAGGAGAATGCCAGCAAGGTGGCTATACAGTCATTTGCCATCCCACAGTATACCGTAAGAAGAAGTCAGACCAATCCTAATGAATATGAGTTCTTCGGCGGTACAGTGGGCGCTGACGGATACTCTTCTGGATCATGGGGTGGTATGCGCGACTTCTATGCAGACGCAACTATCAATTACCAGGGCAACTTCGGCAAGCACTCTATTGGCGCACTCCTCCTTGGTCGTGCAACCAAGTACACAATGCCTGGCGACAGTTTCAATACTCCAAGCGGTCTTATCGGTACATCTGCACGTGTAACATATGACTATGACACACGTTATATGATTGAGGCGAACGTTGCATACAACGGAACAGAGAACTTTGCAAAGGGCAAGCGCTTCGGTCTCTTCCCTGCATTCTCTGCCGGTTATGTGATATCCAACGAGCCATTCTTCCCTGAGAACAACATCCTGACCTTCCTCAAGCTTCGCGGAAGCTATGGTGTCGTAGGTAATGACCAGATCGGTGGCAGAAGATACCTTTACCTTCCTGGTACTTATTCAATCAACCTCAGCCATGGTAGTTTCGATAGCTCGACATCATCAGGATCTCTCACAGGTAACTACTACCAGTTCGGTACAAGTACAGATGCACACAATACCATCTATACAGGTTCTGCTGAAGGTACACTCGGTAACCCTGACGTTACATGGGAGAAATCAGAGAAGTTAAGTGCCGGACTCGAGGCTAAGTTCTTCAAGGATAGACTTTCTGTTACTGGAGACTACTTCAGTGAGTACAGAAGCGATATCCTCACAACACTTGGAGTAATTCCATCTACATTCGGTCTCCCATCAGGCAGCACTCCTCCAGTGAATGTCGGAGAAGTAAGCAACAAGGGATACGAGGTAGTGATAGGCTGGAAAGAGAAGAAGAAAGACTGGGGTTACTACATTGAGGCCAATGCTACATATGCTAAAAATAAGATCATTTACAGAGCAGAGGCTCCAAACCCTTATGATTGGATGAATCAGACAGGTCATAGCATCGGACAGAACTTCGGTTATGTAACAGACGGATATTATGACACTCTTGAGGAACTCAACAGCCGTCCATACTTCTCAGCAAGTGCTAACGCTGTAACACTCGGAGACATCAAATACCTCGACCTTAACGGTGACGGCTTGATCGACAACAAGGATATGGCGCCTATCGGCTATCCTAACCGTCCTATGATGCAGTTCGGCGGTAAGCTCGGTTTCAACTACAAAGGATTTGATGTGAAAGTCGTACTTTCCGGTACAGCCATGGGTACATACTACATTTCACGAATCACCAGCCCATTCTTCAAGAGAGCAGGTAATGCTTTCAGATGGCAGTATGAGGGCAGGTGGACAGCAGAAAAGGTGGCTAAGGGCGACCCTATCACATATCCACGTGCTGTGTATGACGCAACTCAGGACCACTACAACTTCGGTCCAAAGAGCGATCATTGGGCACTCTCAAGCGATCACCTGAGAATCAAGAACGTGGAAATCGGCTACTCATTCTCACCTGAATCAAATTTCATGAGAAGATCAAGGATTTCAGGACTCCGCATCTACATGAACGCAAATAACCTTGCAACCATGTTCGACAAGATGAAGGCCTACGGTATTGACCCTGAGACCAAGGATAACCTTGGTGGAAGCGAGGGTAACATCTCATACGTCTTCCCTCTTACAAGAACTACCAACGTCGGAGTTAACATTCAATTCTAAGGAGGAACATATATGAAGAATATAAAGAACATAATATTGGCTCTTGCAATCCTTGTAGGATTCAGTTCATGCGATCTGTTCCTCGAGATGCCTGAAGTTACGGGAAGCGTTTACAAAGAAGACGTATTCTCGAATAGAAAGGATGCAGAGGGTATGCTTTGGAGAGCATATCACAGAGCTTTGCGCGATGGTCTTCCAGAGGGATGGCAGATCAATCACGGAACACTTGCCAGCTTCTCTGGTGAAATCACCCGCGGTTACAGTTGGCATGCAGGATATAATCTCGTCGTGAACGGTCCTAACCCGGCTCCTGCTGACGGATACCAGGGATTCCCTGCTGATTACGACGAAAACTGGGAAGTCATAAGAATATGCTGGTTGGTAATAGCCAACATCGACATGGTTCCTGATGCAGAACTCAGCCCGGCAATGAAGGAATACATGAAGGGTGAGGCATATGGACTCATGGCCTACCGTTACATGGGTATGATCTACCGTTGGGGTGGCGTTCCTATCGTAAGACAGGCAAATGAAATGACTGATGAAATCAACTTCCCGAGAGCTACTCTTCAGGAAACCATCGATTTCACACTCGAGCTTATCCAGGAGGCCTATAACAGACTGCCTGACCATTGGATTGATATTGAGCCAGGTGATGGTGAGAAGTGGGTCGGCCGTCTCACAAAGGGAGCTGTGCTTGCGATGAAGGCAAGAACACTCACATTTGCGGCGCGTCCTCTCTTCAACTCAGAAAAGTCATACATCGATGAGAACAACCTCAAGTTTGATGGTGCAAAGGAAACAGTATGGCTCGGTGGTTATGATGAGCAGCGCTACAGAGATGCTATTCAGGCACACCTTGATGTACTTGACTGGGCAAAGAATAACGGCAAATATCTCATCTTCACAGCGGGAGAAGGCAAGCAGAACTCTTACGAAGATGCAATCAACGACTACGGTCGCGGAGTATCTGAGCTTAATGGTCCTGAGCTGATCCTTGCGTATAAGATTGCAAGTTACCAGCAGGTGTACAACAATATGACAGAAGGTTATAACTGGTCTGCATATTGTGAGGCTGGCGAGCGCTCACAGAGAGGAGTGCTTACAAACTTCGTAAGACTTTATCGCGACAAGGACGGTGGTGAAATCGATTGGCCAGTGGTAGGTGAAGCTGCTCCACGCCCAATTGATGATTTCTTTGCCAATATCGAGAAGATCGAGCCACGTTTCAGAGTGGACATCTGTGTCCCTGGACTTTATGGACGCTCAAATGACGGCGATCCAAACTGGAACGAAGGAATCTGGTACATGGGTAGTCTTGCAACCAGTGAAGAGATTGCAGCAAGTATGTCCAGAGCGACTGAAGGACGCGGTATAGGTGTTCCTACTAAGTTCTATTACAAGGCCGGAGCAAGAAGATGGCTTGAATTCCCATTGTTCCGTCTCGCTGAGAACTACCTCCACCTTGCTGAGGCCTACAATGAAGTTGGAGATAACGCAAATGCACTTAAGTATCTCAATATCATAAGAAACCGCGCAGGTCTCCCATCAGTTGCAGAAACAAACCAGGCAAAACTCAGAGAACTTATCGTACGCGAAAAAGCATTGGAGTACTTTGAGGAGAATCACAGATACTATGATCTGAAGCACTGGAAACACGCAAACATCGATAAGTTGCTTGGAGGTGACATGACTGAAATCTCTTTCTTGACAACAGACGGCAACACAAAGGCTGGTCTTCAGTCATATTGGGATGCATACTCATACACAGCATACTGGCACCCTAAGTGGTTCCTCGAGCCATTCCTCCAGTCAGAGGTGAACAAGGGTATCATATCACAGAATCCTGGTTATTAATAAACAATTCCAAAAGAAGATACTATGAAGACATATAGAATAACAAGTTTGATTTTGGGGTTGACAGTTGCTGCAACGATTAGCGCAAATGCTCAGGATCAATCATCTGACATCAGAAACACCGGTGCAGTCTCAACTGTAAGCGGTGAGGAATTGTACGAATCTGCAACTCCTAATCTGACAAACACACTTTCAGGCAAGCTCCCGGGACTCTTCGTCATCAAGGGTGACGGAACCCCAGGATATGGTACATCAAAAATGTTCATCCGCGGCATTGGCTCATATGCACAGTCTACTGACCTGAACACACTTAAATACTATGTTGATGGTTTCGAGGTGAAGCCTGAATATATTGAATTCCTTTCTCCTGAAGAAATCAGCACAGTTTCGATCCTCAAGGATGCTGCAGCTCTTTCTACATTCGGTATGAACGGAGCGAATGGAGTTCTCTGGATTGAGACCAAGAGAGGCAACATCGGCGCACCTGTCGTGTCATTCCAGACCCGCTCAGGAGTACAGCAGCCTATCAATATCGCCAAGCCGCTCGGATCGTACGAGTATGCATACTACTACAATCAGGCTGTCAGCAATGACAACGGACGAGTATGGTCTCCTGTATACGACAACGAGGCTCTCAATGCATACTACTATGGACAAGGCACTGACGTGAACTGGTATGACGAGGTTTTCAAGAACAACGGTATGTACACAGACGGAGTACTCTCGTTCAAAGGGGGTTCTGAAATGGTGCGTTACAACGTGGTTCTTGACTATGCAAACCAGCAGGGTCTGCTGAATGTCAAGAGAACCGATGAGACCTCAAATATAACTTATGCAAAGTATGGAGTACGTACCAACTTTGACATGAACTTCGGTAAGGTGCTGACAGTGAGCATGGACGTGGGAGGACGTCTTGAAGACAGAACTCGTCCAAACTATGACATCTATACTCTTACTCAGAATGTTCTGAACTATCCGTCAAACATCTATCCTATTTTTGATGAAGCATCTACTGACCCGATCAGTAAGTTCTCTGGTACAGCAGTTCATCCTGACAACCCGGTGGCTTCACTTACAGGACTTGGATGGACAACCAGCAGAACAAAGGTTCTTCAGGCAAACTTCAAGTTCAAGGAAGACCTTAGCTTCCTTCTCGATGGTCTATATCTCCAGGAGGGATTCTCGTTCTACTCAAGAACTATCGGAAACACAGGTAAGACACGCACATATGCAAGATATATCAACGGTGTGGCTCAGACTGACGACCAGTCGACATATATCAGATCGAACGGATATTGGACTTCAGGCAAAGAACGCTGGATGCAGGGTAATGTAACCCTCGGATACGGAAACACATTCGGAAAGAATGCTGTGGACGCATCACTTAACGCCCATATCTCGGACTACACCGGCATGGGATCGGCATTCTACAACTGGAAATACCGCTACATCAACTATAATGGTAAAGTCAACTATGCGTATGACAACCGTTATGTAGCTGAAGCCGCATTCTCTTATTTCGGAAGCGATGCTTATGCACCAGGCAAACAATACATCATGTACCCTGCAGGTTCATTGGCATGGGTTGCTTCAAATGAATCATTCCTGAAGAACAGCAACATCATCAAGTTCCTCAAGGTAAGAGGATCTGCGGGATTTACCGGTTCTACCGAGGCTAACGTTTCTATTGACGGATTCGAAACCAACGGTCGTTATCTGTATCAGCAGTATTACGCTAATGGCGGAAGCTTTGTAACAGGTATCGGTCCTTCATTCGGAGGCGGAGCAAGCGGAATCGTACCTTTGTTCCAGGCTAACCCTGATATCACTGCAGAGAAGAGCCTCAAGCTCAATGCCGGCATCGACATGAACCTGTTCAACAAGCTCAGCATTACAGCTGACTACTTCATCGACAAGCGCAGCAACATCCTTACACTTGATAACACTGTAATGGATTATACAGCAAGCAAGAGCTTCTATTCTAACATCGGTAGAATGACCAACAAGGGCTTTGACGGAAATATCGTATTTACAGACAAGGTCGGAAATTTCAACTATTCGATCTTCGGAAATGCAGTTTACGCAAAGAACACTGTTGACTTTATGGGTGAAGTTCCTCCAAAATTTGCTTACAATGCAGCAACCGGACTTCCTCTCGGATCAAGAATCGGCCTTACTTGTGTCGGTTTCTACGAACCAACAGACTTCAACCTTGACGGTTCATTGAAGGAAACTCTCCCTACACCATTGTATGGAAGCGTTCAGCCAGGTGACCTCAAGTATATGGACTGGGACGGTGATACATATGTTGACGACACAGATGTCAGCTTCATCGGCAATCCTAGCTACCCTAACCTGACTTTCAGTTTCGGTGCTGACCTTGAATTCAAGGGATTCGACTTCTCTTTCATGTTCACAGGAACAGCCGGAGGTACTGTCAACCTTCTTGACTATGCAGCATGGAAGCCATTCCTCAACTATGGCAACATCTTCGAATGGGCAAGAGGAGCTTGGGCATACTATCCTGAGCAGGGAATCGACACAAGAGCGACTGCAACATTCCCTCGTCTTACAACAGTCCACAACGACAACAATTACCGCGCAAGTACATTCTGGATACGCAAGAATGACTACATCAGACTTCAGAATGTAGAAGTTGGTTACGACCTTGCTACTCTAAGAGCAGTGCGCAATGCAGGAATCACAAAGTGCCGTCTCTACGTTAACGGTCTCAACCTTTTCACTTTCAGCAATCTGCTTAAGGAGTGCAAGATGGACCCAGAGACAGCATACTACGGTTACCCTGCACTTAAGTCAGCAAATGTCGGCGTACAGATCAGTTTTTAACCGGTAAAATGTCACTATCATGAAAAGAAATATCAAAAATATAAGTCTTATAGCCATAGCGGCGGCTGCATTATGCAGTTGCCAGGACTTCCTGGATACACGCATGGATGTATTTGACACAAGAGACAGATTGGAGACCAGATACTCGACATTGACAAGCTTCGCAAATGCGTATTACTCGCCGATGCAGTATGGCTTCGAGGTCATTGACGGCAACTTGTTTGCTGCCGCGTCTGATGAAGCTGTGCAGACTTCTCCAACATCAGATGTATCTATATTCAACAGAGGTCTCCTCTCTCCTGAGTCAAATCCGATCTCATACCTTTATAATAACTATTATGAAGGTATCAGAGCAGCTCACTTCTTTATCGAGTACGCAAAGGATGGTGAGGAATTCCTCGCCCTCAACAGAGATACGACCACAACTTACAATCCAGACGGAACAATCTACAATACAGCGAATCCAAGAGCATACAAGCGTGATGTGATCAACCTCAACTGGCAGAGGGCAGAGGCAAGAATCGCTGAAGCTTATTATTACGGAGAGCTGATCAAAATGTATGGCGGCGTTCCGATCGTTCTTGAAAATTCTGATGGTCTTGTTCAGCAGGCTTCATATGATGAGGTTGTGGCTCACATCGTAAGACTCATCGACGAGAACAAAGACAAGGTTTGTCTTGATTGGAGAGTTGAGCTTGATGAAACCAAGGACAACGCAATCGCAGACGTGAAGAACTGGAACTTCAGAGATAATACCGGACGTTTTGACAAGACTGCAGCTCTTGCAATCAAGGCACGCGTCCTTCTCTACGCAGCAAGCCCACGCAACAATCCTGGCAACGACCCTGCAAAATGGGAAGCTGCTGCAGAGGCTGCACATGAGGTCATCACCACAAGAAAGGCAATCTTTGAAAAAGGATTCGGTTTCGGTGAGGCTGCTAAAACTTATCCAAGCCACATGATGCCTGCAAACAGGAATTATGGAGACTACTTCATCAAGAACAACTCGACAAGTGATGTTGAGTCTATCTTCCTCATCCGCAAGATGAACAGCAGTACTCCTGAGCGTCTGAACTATCCTGTGGGAACACGTGGAGGTAATAGTGGTATAACACCAAGCCACAATCTCGTGGATTCATATGAGTACATTGGTGCACAGACAGCCAACCCTTATGCAAACCGCGACCCTCGCATGGCTGCAACAATCGTTTATAATGGATGTGAGTGGAATGGCGTTACTGATTTCGACCAGTCACCAGGCGGACAGTTCGACCAGAAAGTCAGCGGAGCCAGCAAGACAGGTTACTATCTGAAGAAATTCCTCCATGCTAACCTCAACCTCGTAGAGGGCGGTAGCACAGACCACCTCTGGCCAGTGTTCCGTTATGCTGAGGTTCTCCTCAACTACGCAGAGGCAATGAACGAAGCATATGGACCGGATGCAGACCCTAAGGGTTATGGAATGACTGCTCGTGATGCGCTCACAGAAGTGCGTAACAGTGCAAGTACATCACTCCCTGCAGTAACAACTTCTTCAAAGGATGAGTTCAGAAAGGCTGTCAAGCATGAGCGCCGTGTTGAGCTTGCATTCGAGGACCATAGATATTGGGATCTTATCCGCTGGATGGATGCAAAAGAAGTTCTCAACAAACCTATCAAGGGCGCGGTAATCCGCCGCAATAACCTTGGTGGATATCAGTACTCATTCAACAACGTAGAAGAAAGAGTATTCCACGACCGCAACTACTACCTTCCGTTTACACGCAAGGAAATCACCAATTCAAACGGAACCATAACTCAGAATCCTGAATACAATTAATGACAAACAATATGAAAATCTGTTTAAGAAACTATCTGTCAGTTCTTGCCATCGCAGTCATGGCAATGACTATGGTCGGATGTGAGCCAAGCGATGCCAACAAAGACTACGGTTTCCCTTTGATTTACATACCACAGGCTACCGTCACAGGTCTTGACAACTCATATCCGATTCCTAACGGACCTTTTGGACAGAACACCAAATACACATGCTACTATGAGGACGGCAAACTTAACATCGCCCTTGGTGTAGTACGCGCAGGTAAGCTTGCCGAAGAGAAGGCCTTCACTGTGGATCTTGGTGTATCTGAAGATGAAACAAGTAAGAAAATAGAGGAACTGGTGGGCAAGGAAACTCCAGCAGCTGCTCTTCCTGTTTCCATCTGCACAATTCCAGAAAAGATCAGCGTTCAGGCAGGAGAGAACACCGGTACATGCTATGTTTCAGTTGACCTTCAGGCTCTTTCTGCAGACAAGGCAGCCATCATGGAAGGCGAGGTGTACAAACAACTGGTTCTAGGACTTGAGATTTCAAATCCAACCGAGTACGAACTTGCTGAAACTAATACCAGCGTGATCATCATCCTCAATCTCAACGACGCGAACTGGGACGGGCTTTCAGCTGAAACCCCAGAAAGTGCTGTGCGCAAATTATTTCCAATAAACAATACCAACCAATAAGTTAAACTAAAATTAATTAATCATGAAAAAGATTTTTAATCTTCTTGCCGTTGTAGCAATGGCATCATGTGTATTTGCAGGTTGCGAGCCAACAACTCCTCCAACTCCTACTCCTCCAGGACCTGGTCCAGACACAGGTGGTAACGGAGACGGCGGTGCAACAGTTGAACTCAAGGCAGACTTCACATTTACAGCTGAAGGCACAACTGTTCAGTTCACTAACGCATCAACTGGCGCTACAGCATACCTTTGGAACTTCGGCGATGAGAACACTTCAACAGAGGAGAACCCAGAGCACACTTACGATGCAGCTGGCACTTACACTGTAAAGCTCACTGTTCAGGATGCAGCAGGTACTGCTAAGTCTGTTGAGAAGGAAGTTTCAGTTGCCGGTGCTGTGAAGGCATACTTCTCAGCAACAGCAATCACTGACCGCTCAGGTAAGTTCGGTAAAGTATTCGCTCTCGATGCTACAGCTTCTGAGAACGCAGCTTCAATCGTTTGGGATTTCGGTGATGGTTCTGAGGCTTCTACAGAATTCAAGGTTAACCATGAGTTCCCTGAGTATGACAAGACTTATACAGTAAAGGCTACTGTAACAGGTATCGGTGGTGACACTGACGTATTCGAAGAGACTGTTGAAGTTATCGGTTACAACGAGCTCCTTAAGGGTGGTTCAATGGAAGTTGATGATGCAGCATTCTGGACAGTGAAGGAGTACTTCATGATGGCAGAAGACTGGTCAGGCGAGACTACAGATCCTCAGTTCGTTCATGAGTTCGGTCACACAGCAACAGTTCCTGCAGGCGGAAATGGCGGTTGCCTCCGAATCGGCGGTGAGAGCCAGTTCATGCAGTATTCATTCAAGTCTACTGTATACCAGGAGATTGAGGTTGTTGAAGGCGACAGAATCGAGATTTCAGCTCAGATCAAGTGGGGCGAGAACACAGTCGACAACGGTCTTTGGTGGTGGTGCATCGGACAGGATGCAGAACTCCTCGGAGAAGACGGTGAAGCAAGCGGTACAATCCTCGAACTCTTCAACTACTGGGCTGTTGGTTCACCACTTCCAGCATGGGATGGCAATCTCCTTGGAACAGGTATTCCAGAGGGCGCAGGCTACGGCGCAGCTTCTACAACTGAGATCACTGAGGACGGTAAGGTAGTTTGGACTGCAACATTCTCAGGTAAGGCTTACTTCGGTTTCCAGCTCCGTTCAGTATGGGGTAACTACTGGGGTGCAGGTGTTGACTACTTCGTTGACAACGTTAGCGCAAAGATCCTCCTCTAGTGCCTGATTCAACTCTGACAAAGATTAATCTATTAACCTGATATGGAAGGGACTGACTACGGGTTAGTCAGTCCCTTCTTTAAAATAAAATCATGAAAAACATTATGAGAAAGGCATTATTTACCATTATAACTGTCCTTCTGGCTTCTGCAGCCACAGCTGATGCTCAGTCTGTAGACACTGGAAAATTCATGGACACTTTCATCGAGAACTTCAACAGCGACCGTCCTGAGAATTTCAACATGCACGGATCACATCGTTATTTCCCAAATGTGCCGTCCCTTTCTGAAAAGGGCTCAGATGTGATGGTCATGAGAATTAACCCGGAAACAGCAGCCGGAGCAGGACGCGGTCCTGAAATCGGAACAAAGAAACTTACACACTTCGGTACATACAAAGCACGCATCAGAGTGCCTGATGTGAAGAAGGTACAGCCAAACATAGGTGCAGTTGTCGGCTACTTCACCTATCGCAATGACAAGACATTCAAGCTCAGCGAAATTGACTTCGAGTGGCTTATTGCTGACCCTACACTCATCTATGTCGGAACATGGACAGGTAATTCAGACCAGAGAGTCGGAAGAACCATCAACCTTGCAAAGGGCGAAATCCTTTATACAATCTGGCGCAAGGACGGTTATGACAGAGGCAGAAATCATAACCTCACAGGCGAAGCAAATCAGCCTGAAAAAATCACTGCAATACCAAATTACGATGCCTCAAAGCGTTTCTACACTTACGGATTCGACTGGCATCCTGACCGTCTCACATGGTGGATCATCCATCCTGAGACAAATGAAAAGATAATTCTTTGGGACTATAAAGGACAGGTTCTCATCCCTGAACAGCCTGACTTCACAGGTATTCCTCAGTCCCCTACTACATATCTCCTCAACTACTGGCACACAAACAACTGGCCTGTGGACACTAACTCAAAGTCTATAGAAGCGCCTGCATATCCATATGCTCTTGAAGTTGACTGGATGTCATATGAACCATTTGTAGAGGAAAGCCAGGAGTGGATCAACGAAAACAACTGGCAATAATCTTCATTATGAAAAAAATCGTCAACCTACTGTTTGTTGCTGTATTCCTCGCTGCCGGATGCGGGGAGGAATACACAACTCCAGCACCTGCGCCTCCACCACCTCCCCTCCCTCCGGTTGAAGAAAAACCAGATGGAGGAGAAGACAATGGCGATGAAAACAAGGAACCTGAAATACCGTTCAAGGATGTAGCACTTGCGGCACAGTTCAAAGAAGACTTTTCAGACAAGTCTTCCGGTTTTCTGAAATTTGCGCCAAAGGCAAATGGAGATGATTTCCGCTACTATTCAGGACACCCGTCATTATCAGAGAAAAACACCAAGATAATGATGATGCGAGTGGATCCGACTGATGCTGAAGGCTGGGGAAAAGGCCCGCAGGTAACCACTAAGGATTACACCTTCTATGGAAGTTATTCTGCACGTATGAGAGTGCCGAATACCAAGAAGGCGCAGAAGAATCTTGGAGCAGTCGCAGGACTGTATACCTATGATGTGGATGAAGAATTCGGACAGAGCGAGATCGACATCGAACTGCGTATTTCGAACCCTACAATCATATATCTTAGTGCCTGGACAGGAAAGGGAACAGAGTTGAATAGAATAAGCAGAACCATCAACATGGCCAAGGGTACTATCATAGATTGCTCCTATGGCACCGGAACAAAAGAAGCAGGAAAATTGACTGACGCTCAGAATATGCCTGCCAGCATCGAGGCAATCAGCGACTTTGACGCTTCCGCTAAGTTCCACACATATGGTTTTGATTGGAAACCTGACCGTATCACATGGTGGATAATTCCAAACGGCAAGACAGAAAAGGTTGTTCTGTGGGATTATCAAGGCAAGGAACTTTTCTCTGGCAGCAACGCGCCTTCAGGCATACCTGTTATCCCCGCATATTACACCTCTAGCTTCTGGCATAGTACGACCAGACTTGCAGACAAACTCACTAACGCCAAAGAAGCACCTAAATATCCTTTCGAACTTGAAATAGACTGGATGACATATGAGCCATTTGAAGACCTCAATAACAAATGGTTTGAAGAAGGTCGTAAATAACACTTAAAACTAAAGCAAGCATGAAGCGTATTATTATATTGGTTAGTGTAATTCTGCTGTTCGCAGCAGAGATCGTGCAAGCTCAGCCTCCACAGCGCAACCGCACAAGGGAGGCTCGCTTTCACGGTCCATTCATTGAGAATTTCTCTAAGAACACATCTGAATTCTTCAACTACAACTACAGAAGAAACGGTTACGATTACCGCTACTATTCCGGCCACAAATCACTTAGCGAGGACGGAACAGAAATCATGATGTACCGTATCGATCCGAATGACCCTGCAGGTGCAGGCAGAGGTCCGGAAATAATCACCAAGGACTACACCTTCTATGGCACATATGCAGCTCGTATCAGGGTACCTAAGGTGAAGGATGTCCAGCCAAATGTCGGTGCTGTCGTAGGATATTTCACATACAATATAGACCCTGAATTCGGCCAGAGTGAGATCGATTTCGAGTGGCTCATTGCAGATCCTGAAATCATCTACGTGGGCACATGGACCGGTGTCAGACCAGCCCATAACAGAGTCGGAAGAGTGATCAACCTCAAGGAAGGTATCATCTATGACACCTCATATCGTGGGGAAATCACGAAAGAAGACAGATCGAAGGAGATCTCAGTCAGCGGTAAACTCACAGGCAAACAGAATATGCCTAAGAAGATAACACCAATCGAAGATTACGATGCTTCTGCAAGATTCTATGTATACGGATGGGACTGGTATCCTGACCGTCTCACATGGTGGATCATCCACCCTGACACCAATGAGAAGATCATTCTTTGGGACTACGAAGGAAAGGTTCTTTTCCCAGGTCAGCCAGCCGAAACAGGTATTCCTGTAGTAAAAACCAAATACAGACTCAACTTCTGGCATACCAACAACTGGCCGGTTGAAACAAATCCAAATTCTGTGGAAGTTCCTGACTATCCATACGAACTCGAGATTGACTGGATGTCATATAAGCCATTCAACGATCTTAACCCGGAATTGAAGAAATAACCACTTAAACTACCGATCCATGACCACAAGACTAATGACACTGACACTGGCAGTCGTACTTTCGACAGCCGGCCTTATGGCGCAGGAAAATCCTGACAACTCAAAGGCTGAATATCATAAGGCCTTTGTGGAGAACTTTGACAAGGCTACATCCAAATATTTCATGCAAAGACGTGACAAAAGGGATGAAGCCACTGATTTCCGTTATTTCCCAGGCAATGTATCATTGTCAGAGAAGGGCACCGATGTGCTTCTTTACAGAATCGACCCTCAAGACCCTGCCGGTGCAGGAAGAGGTCCTGAAATCATTTCCAGGAAGTATACATCTTATGGTACCTATGCAGCCCGCATCCGCATTCCTGACGTAACAAAGGTTCAGCCGAATGTCGGTGCTGTCGTAGGATACTTTACATATAACATGGAACCAGGCAAGAGCCTCAGTGAAATCGACTGGGAATGGCTTATTGCGGATCCGGAAATAGTCTATATCGGTACATGGACAGGTCCACGTGGCAATCTCCAACGCATCGGAAGAACCATCAACCTTGCCACTGGAGAGATTCTTTACACAATCTATCGTTCGGGCAAGGATGGCAATATAAACCATCCTCTGACAGGACTTCAGAATCAGCCTGAAACAATCCCGGCAATTGAAGGTTTCAATGCCGCAAAGCAGTTCTACACATATGGCTTCGATTGGTATCCTGACCGTCTCACATGGTGGATACTTCATCCAGAGAGCGGAGAGAAGATTGTGTTGTGGGACTATCAGGGAAGTACTCCTGATTTCACAGGTATTCCAGACAATCACACATACTACAGATTGAATTTCTGGCACACAAACAACTGGCCTGTCGAGACTAATCCTGACTCGATAGAGAAACCTGCCTACCCTTATGAGGTTGAGGTGGACTGGATGTCATACACTCCGTTCAAGGAATATGCAAAATAGGACTCTGCTATGAAGACTTCACGTATATTTTCGGCTGTATTGTTTTTAGCCGTAAGTTGTACTTCCGGCTCCTTCGTCAACCAGTTTGAAGGAGCCTCGGAAGGTGAGACCGATGCAATTGCTAATGAATTCAGGTTCAACGGATACACCAATCACTGGCAGAATGTGTACAGACAACATTACAGATATGGAAATCTGTACAGGATCAATATCCCTGACCTTGAAAAGAATATAGCCCAATCCAAGATTGACCTGGCTGACAAACTGGGAATTCCAGGTCTGAAAATGCAGGAAGGATTCTTCAATTCACTTGCAGGAGTTGAATACGCTGTACTGGATAATCCATCAGCAGCAGAAATCAAGAATGCGTTCAGATCCCATGATAATGTACTTGTTTACGCAGACAAATCCTCAGAACTTGGACAGGAATTGAGCAGCAAGGCACCAGCTGACGTATCATCTCTGACCAGTTATCAGGCAAAGGCGGAGGACTATGCTGTCATGGATGCCTTCGTCCTGAAGAACAGGAAGAAGTCCTTGTTTGCCGTTGTTGGTACTCCTGCAGAATGTGGATTGTTCAAGGAGGCATTGGAATATGCTGAGCAGGTGATTGAATCATTCGACATGAAGAAAGGATGGTTCGGCACAGGAACGAATATTCAAAGTGTGACATGCCAGCCAGGTACTCCTATCGACGTGATGGGAGCCGGTATGAATGAAGGAAACTCCTGGTTTGTCTTCAGCGGAGGCTATGAGACTCACTCCGGCAGCAAGATTGCTGACTGGGTTGCTGAGACTGGCCTCCCGGTCGTGACTGATCTGGGTGCATCTCCTCTGTTCGGCGCAGATGATTGGGAGGGTTTCCAAAGTCAGTTGATGGGCGGACGAGACTCATGGCTCAAGCTCAAGGCTGAAAAGAACGGCTATCTTTTCAAGAACGTCGGCCCGGCAAAGGGCGAAAGAGACCGCACTCGAGACGAAGATTATGACGGCTTCTTTGCAGCTGCAGGTCATGAAAAACAGATAAATACCGGGGACAAGCCATTTGTCATCACAACAGGTAACATGCTTGGAGGCACAGTCAACAGCATGGTACTCTTTAATCCGAAAGGAAATGAATTCGACCGTCCTGCCATGTGGGACGCCATCATGAACAGGAGAGCTGTGGCCATTGCAGAAGGTGGCTTGGTGATGGGATCGGACAAGTTCAGAAAAGCTGTACAGCTGATGATGCTTGACAAGATTTACCTTGAGAATTACTTCGGAGACAGAATTGACATTCAGGCATATACAGAGGGAACAGAACTTCATGTCCGCCTGACGAATCTCAACGATTTCAAGATCGAAGGTGAACTGAGCTTCAAGATGTCCGAGAGGATGAATATGGACGGAAAGAAGAGTCAGGTGATCCGTATCCCTGCCGGAGGATCAAAGAAAGTGACAATTGACCTTGATCCTACAGCAGAAGCTATGGGTAGACTCAATGCAATCGGAGTGCAGTTCAACTGGGATGGCAGAGCCAAAGCTGTAATGGCAAAATTGGACATGCCTCCGGCAGTTTCTGCTCACCAGCTTCTTTATGGACATGCATCCGGCACTAAGATTCCTCTATCGCTGTACAATTTCACTGACAATGAACAGATGACTGTAAATGTCTCTGTGGCTCAAAAGGACGATCCTTCAAAGATTGTCTTCAACGACAAGAAGATCATCACGGTTCCTGTAGGAAAATACAAGGTGCTCAACTATGATATTGCAGCAGATCCGGGTGATTACACTGTCACTTATCAGGCAATGGGCGTGACTGCTCAGACGCAGCTTGGAATAGGCAACGATGCCGGTCAGGTGACTCTCAAGGAAGTGGATCTGAACGATGACGGAGTCAACGAGTATATCATGGAAAACAACAAGGTACGTGTCACCCTGTTGACAACCGGAGCGCGAGTGATTGAATACATTGTCAAATCAAAGAATGACAACGTCTTCTTCAAACTTTGGCCGGACAAGCCTTATGACGTGAACAGACCATATAGAGAGAGGGCATTCTGGCCTTTCGGAGGTTTTGAAGATTTCCTTGGACAGGCAAGTATGGAGACACACAAGGTCTACGATGCTGTGGTAGTCAAGGATGGCGGAAGCTATGCAGAAGTGAAGATGACTGGCAAGTATTATGGAAATGTCATAGAAAAGACGTTTACCCTCTACGGAGACACTCCTCTTCTTGGAATAAGATTCGCTCTTGACATGGTCAATCCTGAACTTGATGTACTTGGACCTCAACCGATTCTATCCATCGGAGAACAGCATGGAACAGAAGACAAGTTCATTATTCCGGAAATCGGAGGTAACCAGGAATATATCATGAGACCTAAGCAGATGTACGGCAAGATCCTCGACCTGCGTGAGGGATGGAATGCCGGATGGGACTCTAAGGAAAATATATCATTCGTGGGTGCATACCCCGTAGAGCGTCCTTTCTATCTGCATATGTGGATGAATCTTGACACGAATCCAGACTCTCATTACCCATATGTGGAGCTTCAGCCTTGGGTACCACTTTACCACAATTCCACATCATACTTCTCGTACTACATGTGGGCTGACGGAAGCTCATGGGAGACCGGCCTGAAGGAACTTAGAGACAGAAACCTTATTACAGAAAGATAAAATGAAATTTAATCTCATCACATTCATAGCAATGACATCTATTGCTGTCAGCTCATGCGGCCATTGCTGTAAATCAGCATGCAACGAGGAAGCTAAAAGCCATAAGGTGTATTCCATTTCCATGAACGAGATATGCAAGGAATGGGACGGACAGTGGCAGGGCATATCGGTTGCCTCAGACGGTAACTGCTACTTCGGATCCTCGACCCACTCGAAGAGTCATGGTGCGGGCTTTCACAAGTTCAATCCTGAAACCTATGAGCACACCATGCTTGCAGAGGATATGACTTTTGTCTGCGGTGAAGAGGCTACCCTGTCGCAACAGGGCAAGATTCACAGCCCTATCGTGGAATGTGACGGATGGCTTTATTTCACCACACACCTTTCGAACTATTGGAAAGAAGGCATTGAAAACTACACAGGAGCGCATGTGATAGGATACGAAATGGCAACTGGTAAGTTCCGTGATTTCGGTATTGTGAAGCCTAGATATTCGATTTACTCAGCCATCGGAGTGGACCCTGAGAGGAAAAAACTCTATGTGTTCGTCGTGCCGTTCCTCGACGAGCTTTACGAAAACGACGGTTGTCATCTCTACAGCGTGGACATTGCTACAGGAGAGAAGGAAGACCTGGGACTTGTAGTGGAAGGACGCAAGGCTGCAGCATTCTGGTTCTACGTTGACAATAAGGGAGATGTGTGGTTCACACTCTGGAAAAGAAATTACGAATATGTGAATGACCACGGAAACCTCTACGTCTACAGACCAGACTCCGGTCAGATCGAGACATATCATGACGTGCTTCCTAAGGGCAGGCTTATTGACGGAACACCTGCTGGAGCATTCCATGACACTCAGAGAGCATGGACCTGGCTTGAACCTCTTCCAGGAAGAGAAAAATGCTACTTTACCATGGGAGCCCTCGGCGGAGGTGACGAACACCTTTGGATTTTCGATCCATCCAAGGATATAGAATCCGGAGAGGCATTTGAAAAGATTGCAGCTATCGGCTCCAACTACTTCCAGACAGCAGTCGGAGGCGACAGATTATACTTCATCCAATATGAGGATCTCGATGATGAAAGAAAGCTTTTCTCTGAGGACGAAAGAGAGATCGATCCTGAAAGTGATAAATATGTGGACAGAAAGCTTCATCTGCGCAGCATTTCACTGGCAGAAGGCGATGACCACAATATTATTACAGATCATGGACCAGTAATTGACCAGGACGGCCGTGCTGCACGAATGATCATGGCTATGTCCGCTGATGATAAGGGCAGGGTGTATGCCTACGGCAGCTGGCACGTGAACTCATTCAAAGAAGCTACTTTGCAATATCTTCTTTTTGAATATCCGAACGGAGACCTCTATCGTCTGGTGAAAAGAGGTGAATTTTTCGCTGTAATTGATACAACTAAATAAACCAACTGATAATATGAACTTTAAGATTTTCCACCTGGCAGCTCTTGCATTCCTTGCATGTGGATGTGCAGAGGCCATTGAAAAACAAAACGTAGATTTCACAATCACTGACGGATGGAAGATTCAGTCATCTGAAGTGATAAAGAAGACCGGAGACGTCCTGTCTTCTGAAAAACCATGCTGCGACATAGCTTGGTATGACGCATCTGTACCGTCAACCGTAATCGGTACGCTCACAGAGCATGGCATGTATGCGGATGCATTCATGGGAACAAATTATGACAAGGTCATCAACCGTGATGATTTCAAGGCTTCATGGTGGTATGTGAATGAATTCGCAATACCTGAGCTGAACGATGGTCAGCGTATCATTCTTGATTTCGAAGGTATCAGCTATAGTGCTGAGGTCTGGCTCAATGGTCAGAAAGTTGCCTCCCGTAACGAAATGACAGGTCCTTTCAGAATCTTCAGATATGATGTGACAGACATCGTGGCAGAGAAAAACATCCTTGCGGTGGAGGTGTTCCGCGCTGAAGACGGTGACTTCAATATTGGCTTCGTGGATTGGAACCCACGTCCTGCAGATGAGAGCATGGGTATCTTCCGTCCTGTTTGGGTACGCTATAGCGATGCTGTCGCAATGTCTAACACTGCTGTGAAGTCTAAGGTCAACACCAAGACTCTCAAGGAAGCATGGCTTACTGTCGAGACCACAGTGAGCAACATGTCAGAGTCTCCAGTGGAAGGTGTGCTCACATATAGTTTCGAGGGCAAGACATTTGAGTATCCTGTTGCATTGGCAGCTGGAGAAAAGAAGGTTGTCAGCGTTGATTCGAAGGATGCCAAGATGTTCCATGTGAAGAACCCTCGTCTCTGGTGGAGCCACGACCTTGGAAATCCTGAAATGTACGACATGGAGGTGGCATTTGTTGTTGATGGTAAAGAGTCTGATGCACAGCACGTTGACTTCGGTATCCGTCAGATCGAGAGCTATATGACAGAAGAAGGTCACAGAGGCTTCATCCTCAATGGCAAGAAGGTTCTTATCAAGGGAGCTGGATGGACAGACGACATCTTCCTCCGCAATCCTGATTCAAGAAACGACATAGAACTTGACTATGTAAAGGATATGAACCTCAACACCGTTCGTTTCGAGGAAGTTTGGGGAACATCACAGAATGTATATGACCTTTGCGACCAGAAGGGTCTGCTTGCACTCGTAGGATGGAGCTGCTTCTGGGAGTGGGAAGTATATTCAAGAACGCCAAATGATCAGTTCGGATGTATTAAAGAAGAGGATGACATGGAGATGATTGCAGAGTCATTCCGCGACCAGATTCTTTGGCTGAGAAATCATCCTTCAATCATTGCGTGGTATGTGGGCAGTGATATGCTCCCTCGTCCTGCACTCGAGGAGAAATATCTTGCCATTCTTCCTGAAATTGATGACCGCCCTTAT
>JAEIGA010003695.1_pt1 | contig 23851 bp, 18 predicted proteins | sample 9270691 | NCBI WGS metagenome assembly JAEIGA01 (sample SAMN17057246, study PRJNA624740) | gut metagenome | biome: biome; isolation source: fecal sample | host: Bos grunniens | place: China: Xizang | collected 2019 | reverse complement strand
GATGGATGATAAGCGTATCGTCGTCACATTCATCGGGGTCGCTATAGATATATACGTTCTCCGGTGTGTTGCCAGAGGAGACGTTCGAATCGAGGCGTTTAGGGACACCGTCTAGAACTTTCAACCGAGCGTTCGTTTTATTCATCTTATGCTCCATCCGATTCAGCTGTTCTTTCTGTGATCGGTTGATGGAGAGAAGGTCATCCATCTTCGCGTTCAGTTCGTCGATCGTCGATTGCTTGTGGTTGATGTCGGCATTCAAACGATCGATCTCCGCTTTATCGCCAAATACGGAATAGATTTCACGTCGAAACCGTTTCGATACCCATCCCGCAAGATCCAGTAACAACTCTTCATGAAGATAGGTACCGTCTAGATGTCTGAATTCACGGTTCTGTTGCCGTTTGACGTGAATTAACTCTGAAACCGGAATTCCGGTTTCAGAAGATATATAACATATATACTCATCGGTTTCCTTTAACGCTCGCCAGTGATCGACTTTTTTAGTTGCGCCATTTGTTTTATTCCATGCATCGATTGCCGATTTAGCGTGATACGTATTATCATCTATTGACTTATAGATCGGGTACTTCCCTTGATAGTAGAACAACGCGATGTTTCCTTTGGCGCCTTCAATCGGCTGGATGGTGTTGATCTTCGCGTTGACTGGGGCAGCAGTAGTGGTTGACATTAGTCGGTTGTTCGTATAAAAAATAATCAGCTGTCGCGGCGGAAGGAGAACACACTAATATGCTCAGCATTCAATCGATCATGCTCAGTATATATTGTAAAGCGTCGATATCTCTGAAACGCTTATTCGCGCATCAGAGGAACAGCATGATTAGCTCTTCCGTGGATGCTTAGTTGTAATCTCGAGAACGCGAATAAGCGTTTCCGAAGATATAACGCATATGTTCATCGCTTTGCTAACGATATCTTCCGTTGGACTGCCTTAATGAGCCGCCGACGTTACAGAAGGAAGATACGTTGACGTATCCGTCGTGATATCGATTGTCTAACTGTAAATTTACGGTTAGACGCGAATCTGCATGAAACGTATTATCTATCGCCGCGATAGGAGAATACAGTAATAGGTTCCGTGTTTTTGAACCGTTTTATGACTGTTCATATGAATAGCCATTGTCGATGCATTGACGCGCCCGTTGAAGCTCTCGTCCGAGGTACATCGCATGTGAGATCTCGGAGATATACGGCATAGCGAAATCACAGAGCTTTTGCACATCAAGTCCTGTTGTGGATGCGATTGGCTGATCCGATGGGGACATATAAGTTAGCTTGATTCGCATGGGTTTACGTAACATATATACCGATTTATTAATTGAGCCCATTAGATACGCATATACCTCCTCTGAAACCATGCGGTCAAACTCATTTTTATTTTTCGCCGCTAATCGGTTCGCATTGAACGTGCTCCAGTTAAAGTAACCATCAGGGAGCTTACCAAAATATACATGGCGGTGAATACCGGCAGCTGGCCCGAACTTACACGTAGATGTATATGAGTAACGAGAGATCCACGTGTCTATTAGTTCCTGATCTACACCGGCGTCTATAATGAAGTACCCTCTAGGATCCATCCTACAGCCCAGTTCATCGTAGATTAATGCTTGCGGATAGTCGTAATCGTACACGTGAGCGCTATTCGAAACGACCATGATATAACCAGGAGTGCAGTCGGTAAACGCGGCTATCATCTCCTGCAGTTTACGGAAACCATAGATGTTAGCACAGTAAGCGCTATATATGTCGTGGCTACGGAAGTATAGCGTTAAATATAGTGCGTCTACCGTGGATCCGTTTAATGATCTGGGTTGAACTTTGAAGTCCGCGACAACGCAACACGGAGGATATAGACTAGTACTATCCTTGGGTAGATTCCACGTAACCCCTATCGCTTGTCGATTGGCTCTATCCGCTTTCAGCTTCTCGATAATCGCATCGATTTGACCGTGTTCGTGTAATCGTTGACCGTACGTATACTCGATTCCCTGCTGCGGTGAATCGGTAATGATTTGCGCGGAATACGCTTCGATCGTGGAGCTTAACGGCGCATCATCCGGTATCTTAACCTGTTCGTCAAACGCTTCCAGAACGCTGACCAATCCTACGATCTCCCTATATTTTTTGCCAGTAGAGGTGGTACGTTCGACGCCAAATCGTTTGATGTACGTTAGCGCTTTCCGCCAAAGGATTTCAAGTGATTTATCCTTCACAACGAACCCCTGATGTTCCGATGGGAGAGTATCCGATTGTGTGGATTCTTCACCGTAACAATCGATCGGTTCGCTTATCCAATTGCAGTTAACGGTTTCGTTAAGCAGTACATTAAACGCGGAACATAGATCGCTTTTCTCTACTGTCACGCATAGACCGGCACCGATAAACGTATCATGAAAACGCTTGAAGTTCTCGTCTCTACTATAATAGTACTCCTTCGACAGAAACGTATCCCGTACCCTATTTTTATCGTTGCCGATCAACACGAATCCCCTGATCCGTGGACACAACAGGCTGTTCTTAACGATATATTGTATACCGTTTTCCGTATAGAGATTACCTATACAAAGCATGACTCCACGGTACTTCTCTGGTATCATCTCATATATCTCCTCTTTGCGTGTCCAGAAGGTGATTACGCTTATACAACCCGTCTCTGATACTTGCATAACGGACTGTCTAAAGTACTTAGGAAAGGTGGCGAAAATACTCATGATCGTTAACCGGAATATAAAAATAACCTACGTCGAACGATCCCTCATATCGCGCGCTTAATCGCTTCCTCTATCATAGGTGATCGCTTAAGCCAATCCTCTGGCACGAACTTCTTTCCGTACCTAACCAGAAACGTGTTATCATATACATCGTTAAACGGCTCAATATCTACCTCACCAATACCATCGGCGCCGTAGAAGCTAAAGTAGTCGACTGTAGACACCCCATCGCATACTTTCATGAGGATATATAGCGCAAGGCTTAGGTTGGTTTCTTTAACGTAGTCCTTTCCTTCGTATACGCACTCACGATCGCGGAAGGTGATATCGCTTAGATTGATCTCGCTTAACCCGGCCTTCTTCATGATGATCGCTGACATGAACTCACGCAAATGTAAGCCGTTTAGCGCTATAGCTTTATGGAACCCTAAGTTGACCGATTGGAGTTTGTACTTGAAGATCTTCGCATAGAACGCGCCATATCCCTTTCCAATCAAAACGAGCTTCGCGTTGTTCATTATCTCTTGTTTGTAAGTCTCTGTGAGTTTCTTTTCGAAATCCTCCCATGCGTCATCGATCATGAGGTTATCGATCCACTGGCCGTTCAATGGACGCTCATATACGCCATACGCCTCATTCTTGTATCTTGTTTGATTCATTAAGGACTTGAACATAGAGGATTCCTTTAACCCGCCAGGATAGATGTCGCCGAAATATATAAAGATGTACTTAGCGCTTTCGTTATTGTGTACGTTAGTCAATGCAGATTGACGCTTCATGAACGCAGTTCTCTTGATGATGACCTTTGTTTTGTTCTTACCGCGTCCGTTGTTCGATCGTTTACCGGTTTTACGCTTAGCGCCACCTACCATGGTTGCATCATCCGAACGATCAAAGTAGCTGTTTATACCATCCCGCTTAACGAAAATCAATACGGCGGCTACTATCAGAACGAACACTATCGTGCATGCGATTACACAGCAATCCATTGTTTTTAACAAAAATAGAGCACGATGGCCGATTGGCATGAATACACTTATAACGGCGACGTTTTTATAACTATCCTTACATGCGACAGCTATACCATTCATCGTTACTGATCTCCTTCGTGACGGTGTCCCATAGTTCATGTACGTATGGTACCAGATATCGATCGTATCGTTCGATGTTTCCTTTTATGTCGAGTATCCATGGAAGATCGCATAGCGTCTGTCCTCGATCGTCGTATTTAAACCAATCGCGTAGATCGTCTTCCGGATGCTTCGGACCATACCACCAATCATCGGTATACGCGGCATATTCTCGGATAAGTAGGACCGATAGTATAAAGGTTTTCGCACTATCCGAGTAGGAAGAGGAGTTGGCTATCGACTCCTTTAGCTGTTTATATCGTCTTATGTACTCATCGTTGGCTATCTTCTCCTTGTAATCGCTTTTAGACCAATACGATTCATATCTACTGGTATGCGGATCGTATAACTCAAACAAATCATGTAATGTCAAATGATCGAATATGATGGTATCGGTGATGTCACCGATATCCTTTATATCCTTTTCAGTTAACAAATCGTTCATTTTTGCGGCGCTTAGATCTCGCCCGCGGAATAGTATCTCATGGGTATATGGATCTATGTTCGTTTTTATGAATCCCTTTAAATCAGTGATAGGCTGATTAGCTCCTCCGTGTGCTCTAGTAGATCCGTTCATACCGACTGTTACGGTCGACTCGTTAACCGTGACATAAAAATCACTTCGGCTTGTGTTACGCAGTTGCTTAATAAACAGATCCTTCATCGATATTATTGAATTATCGCTTCTATACACGGATCGCATGAAAGCGGACAATTCGTCTTTCGTAAATGAGCAGATATCTACTGACGTAAGACGATTACGCATTATGTTCAGGCGAGCCAATATAAGAAATCTGTGCATGTTATGGTGGATTCTATCGAAGTTGGTTACGATGTACTCTATTATCGCTCGTATCGCTTTATCGCCCATACCAGTACCGTCTAATCTGAACGGCCCGTCGTTCTCAGATGCATGTAAACCATCTTTATATGTTATGCGCAGCAACGTCATGTTAGATCGATCACTTAATATATGACTGTAGTATTCTTGTTGCTTTGCTGCATAACGAAGATCCGTTGATGGCGCGTGAAAGTCATTACCTTCATCGAATTCAACTAACAATCGTCTATTTAGCATCGGTTCTATCACCATGTCCGGTTCAAACGTAGCCGGTTGATTCATAGACTTAATAAGCTGTTGTTCGTATGATAGGCGAGTTCCTAATAGTCGATTAAGAACGCCGATATCTCTTGAATACTCATGTGAAGGAACCAGTACACGTCTACGTTCACGAGAAGCCGGTATTGCGTTATACGCGATATGTTTAAGGTGTTTGTCCATGCTTGTTCCGTCCTCTGGTTCCGTTGTCAATAAGCGATCATGCCAAGTGATAACCCCACCGTGTTGCTTTGTGGCGATAGACATGGCCGGTAGATTGACGAATATCAGGACAGCGGTTATCAGTAGAACGAACACTATCGTGCATACGATTACGGTATAGTTCATTGTTTTTAACAAAAATAGAGCACGTTTAACGCGACTATGCCTGTGTCTATAGTCAAACGGATCGGTTAAATGAGTACGTTTATGTCAATAAACGGATCCGTTTAACGGCAATACGCGACCTTAATCGCCGATCTCAAAGCATTCGGTTATCTTAGTCAGTTCGGTGACCTGCTGTTGAAAGATATTGTCGAACGCTAAGTTCAACCAGACCCCGTTATACGATGGGTTTATACGGCAGCATTCAACGATGTTCGGACAGTACTTTCTAAGGACTTCGATGGACAAAACGATGATCAAATGGCCGACCAATCGTATGAAATGTTGGGTCGTGTTAGAGGTTCGATTCCTCGCGATCGTTTTGATTATAAAGTCGGGTTGGACAGAGGAAATGCGCTGCAGAACCTGCTCGTTCGATAGCATCTTCTCAGTTGCTTCATGCAAGAAGGATATACCATTAATGGACTTCTCGTACTGGCTTGAGTAGATCTGCTGGAACGGAAGCGTCATCACTAAGGTGAGCCACTTCTTTAACGACTGAAACTTGATCGGTTCTGGGACCGTTTCAACGTCTAACCTCACCGGGACAAAGAAGTAGTGCATCATGTCGAACAAACAGTTAATCGGATCGGTTGCCTGGTTGGCATAGATCTTTAGGTGTGATTGCTTTTCGACTTGCTGTTTAAACACCGTAGCGATCGACATAAGATCATCATTCGATAGTTCGTCGTTATGCGATGTCCCGTTATGGTTCTTGATCATGAGTCCGTTAAAGATATCGCCAGCGTCGAGTTTGTCGCAACCCTCAAAGGTTTGTTCCTTAACTAGCTTCTGTGAGATGGATAAGTTAGCGATAACAGAGCAGATGAGACACTTAAACGATTCCTCCATATATATGTATCGTGGATCCTTGGAGTACTCTAAACGGAGCTCGTTGAAGTCGAAGTCGTTTGGCGTTTTTTGTGACGAGAACATCTTTGTGAGTAGTAAGAATGGACTACAAAAATAGCGTTGATGTTTTTAATCACTCACCCTTCTTGGCACGGGGTTTGCGTGGTTTCTTTGCTGGCTCCTTAGCGGGTTCCTTCTTTGTTGTGCGCGCGGCGCGCGGTTTCTTGGTCGATTCCTCGGTTTCTTTAACGTTGCGTTTAGCGGCGGGTTTGTTGACCGGTTTAGTCTGCTCCGGCTCATCATCGCTTTCACCGTCCGATATATCGATTGTCTTTGGCGATTCGTCGATGGTAGTGCGTTTAACGCGTGGTTTCTTCTCACTCAGCAACTGACGCGATTCGTCGATCGCTTTCTTCGGCAACAGGAGATAGCGTAGGGCTGACTGCTGCGTTATATCGAATTCATAGAGCTTCGGCTTGCAACTGAGGATCAGATAGTACATCAGTGCATAGTGTACTCTAGCGGACTTGTTGAACGTGTTATATCTCTGGTGGTTATATAGAGCGTATGCGAGTTGTGTGTACAACGATAGCATCATCTCAGCGAGGTACTTTAGCAGATCCTTTGAGAGCTCTACAGTAACCATATCGGTTCCAAGGAGATCCGATATGCTGGCCTTCGTTTCAGAGATTACCTGCTCGAAGTACACGAGGAACTGGGATATGTACTTGTTCTTATGAACGGAGATCTTTAAGCGTTCAAACAAGATGTCCAGGGGATGTATCTGTGATGATAGGTCGCAGGTGATCATGTCGACTAAAATTTCGTCGTAGATCATTGACCACGCTTTGATGAACCAACCCTTATATGCAATCTTGTTTCCTATGTTGTTAAGGAATTCGTTGATATGAGACGGTTCGATCGGCAAGAAGCGCGTATTGCTAAGCAGAGCAGTTATCTGCTTTACATATAACTGCTTGTTCAGTGATAGACCACTAATGTTCTTCCTCTCTTGGTTCTTCACTGCATGGTCAAGGATGTTACCAAAGAAGTCCTCTTTGACTGGTTTAAGCTCGGAATCGAACCTAAACACCATCGAATCATCTTCCATTGAGGTTATGAACGGAGAATCGAACGATTTGACATCCAACGCTTCACGTTTGAAGATGTTGCGTATAACGGTGATGTTACTGATGATCGCATCGTAGTCTTCTGAAGTTTCTAGCGCTTCGATGTACTGGTTGATGATGTTCTTCAGCGAAAGAAGAATCGATAGGTTATAGCTCAGTTCATAGCCGCAGATAGCTAACAAGTTGTTACAGATGGTGTTAAACTCCATTGAGAAGCTATTGGTGGCATTTTTCTTCGGATCACCTTGAAGCGAGTTGTTTGAGATAGCGCCGTTAACGGTCGGTATCTCGATTCGTTTTGGTGTCGCTTTGTTGAGTTTGTCGAGGATATCCTTAACGACTGTACCACAATCGGGGATATCTTGACTGAACTGGCTGTTCTCGAATCCGTTAGCGATGGCGTTGATGGTACCGTTGCGCTGGGAGCGAGTAAGGAAGGCGGCTAAATCCATGGTTAATGATACAAAAAAACTCACCTTGAACTGGGTTTGATGTATGAGAATCGCGCGACTGATTGCTGATATATACAGTTATGGATTGGTAGTCAAAAATGATCGTTAAATGTGCGCGTTTAATGGATCCGTTTGAGTGTAATGTACAGGTATAGATGGCGTTATGTTTTCGGGTGGTACGATATTCTTTGTGTATTATATAACACACCATCTAGCTTGGTCTCGATACGGGATATCGCGTTAAGGATGCGAGTTAGAGTGGGCGCCGTCATCTCTGTCTCAACCACGACACCGTTGAACTTGAGACGCATAATACCATCAGACCGGCAGATGTGTGAGAAGTTGCCGTTCGCTGTGACCCTATTGAATTCTACGTCTGGATATTGGCGATACCGATAGGAGTCTATAGCGTAGATGCGGAGATGGTGTCCGTTTGTACCATACACATCGGCATGATTGGTGCCGGATACCAAAGTATGCCAACCGCTATATACCAGTAGTGTAGCCGCGATAACCATCGTGTCGCTGAATGATTGCGAGACCGTGATCCATGATTGGTTCGTCTCACCCTCCCCGATGAGAATATTACCGACAATGGTGTATTGATTGTCCTCTACGGTAATTTCACCGCCAGCGCGGGGGCTGTATGGCGATAAATTGATTTCTTGTACATCCTCTAGATAATAGGTCCATGATGGTATTATATTGAAGTTTGCAAAGCCAGTCACATCAGCGGTCGATATATCGGATACACCATGGCAGATACAGTATTTTTCTGCATCGGGGTCTTCGCCCGTTGATTCGTACATGAATACGAATGATCTCGTTTGCTTGCCAGTCGCATCATTTCCACTTCGATAGGTGACCGCACCATGTGGTAAATATTTACCGGACAGGCTCGTGGGCAATACCGATAACGCACCAACATACTTGATAACGATAAGTTGATGTTGTTCGATACGGAGAAGAAGGATGGCGTCCTTGACCATTATCATCGTGGAGAACCACATAGCACGAGTAGATGATATGTTATAAACCTGGCTCGCGAGATTGAAAGGAGATAGGATCGCACCGTTGTTTGTAGGCAGCGTGCCGCTTAGATACATATCGACGAATAGGTCCTTGTCGACGGGACGCTTAAAGCTTTCCCCGTAATTACCCTCGGTCCAGTCCACCTGTGTATACAGTTTGATGTATTTCTTTGCTGTTCTATAATCGGCGATGAGAAGCATGATGTCGCTCTTATCGTCGTTATAGCGACTAACGCTGTTCTGTATGGCGACCGCAGTCATATCGACGATCGTGTGTTTGTTTACGCGTAGTGCACTCGGTATAAGTCTACCGCTGGACATTACCGGCAGATCAACATAATCATATTCGAACCAGTGAACTACATTATGCACGCCGGTTACCGCCGTTTCAACGTCCGGACAATAGACTGTCCAGAATACCTTGATATGCTCGACCGCATCGTCAATCGCGAGATGTATGCTATTAGTTGGTTCGGTGGTAAGACGATACGCGCGGTCGTTTTGTATATCAAACTGATATATACCTCCATATTTAGGATCCACGGACAGGGCAAAGATAAATGGATATATCTTGGATAGATTGCCCGTGATGTACCAGAAAGAAAACTTTTCGTCGATAACCGAACCATCGATATCGATAGCCGTGCATCGGACCATATCATCGTCTGCGGTATGGAGATACCCTGTTACGGAGAAATGTGGGTCGATGGCTGTATGTCTAATACCCCCCCCCCATTGCACTAGCGACTGAGCGTGATTTCATTTCGGATCGAAAAAAACACACGAGATCTCTCTACGGCAACATCTATGCTCTATAGTCAAAACGAATCCACTAAACGATTACCTTTATGGTCATAAACGGATCCGTTTAGTGGTTATGTTTGACGGACACAACTATACCACTATCTCTATCTATGCAATCAAACAGTGGTGTTCTTTGCGAGCTTATGATAGGTGCTACCGGCTATTGCGGTTGCTACTGCTGTACCCGCGAAAGCGACCCATGCTATGGACATCAAAGCGACCCACCAGTTGTGTTCCTTTGTGTTTGGTTCAGTAATCATAAACGATGTGAGTAAAGCGGTTATAAGCGCAACCATAGCAACGACGGCGAGAGCGATGACGCGAAGTAAGCTCTCTTCCTTTGGGGTTAGTTCGACAATGCCGAAAAGCTTCATTCGTTTGTATAAAAATATAATGCGATTTATAGGGTGGCGATAATATATGCTTCGATCACGGAGACGACAAGCAGTATCGGTATTGTCATCCACTTTAAACCCGTGCGCGCTCTGCGTTCGTTTATGTGCTTACGATTCTGGCTATCGTTGTTTACATCCTGGGTGATTACAGCGCAAACGATTATGGTGTACAATATAACGAGGATCAGACACGTCCAACCCAATAGTCTAGTAGATGCTTTGGGATAGCGCTTAAACCAATCGAACATTTACTAAAAAATAATATAGAAAGCCGGCGATCGCGTTATTCTCCACCCACAATCGTCTTTGTGCATGATATGGCTTGTGTGTTTCGTGCGATGGCCGCTAATAGCTTCTCCATTTCATTTAGGCGCTTGATGATTGTATTCAACTGATCATGTAGACCGTGCTTTCTAGTCATACCGATACATGGTATTTTGTCTACGGCGTAACTGCACATATATGCGCTTATGTAATCGTTTGCATCCGTACATATGCCGTCCATGAACTCAAGGTATCTTTCGTCTATATCAAGTTCGCTTAACTTTAGTATGTCGTTTGTCGGCGTGGTTTCGGTTTCGTGTTCAACCTCATCTTCGGCATCATCTCCCCCTGGGGGATCAACTACCTCTGGTTCAGTAGCTTCGCGTGTACTTATATAGGTCATTTCAACGCAATAATTACAACGAACCCATACAAAAATAACCTTAATATTTTTATTTAACGGACTCACTCTTCGTTCTCATAGAGGATGACCTTTGATGCACCATCTCCGTATGGTGGGATCTCACCAAAGAAGTAAGACGCTACATAACCATCGCCGCATGGTTCTGGTCTGTTAGCGACTGTAGCGTCAACGATCGCTTTACGAACATCTTCGAAGTTGATCTTCTTCATTGCATCAGAGTACTCATCGTTCCTGACCGAATAACGGTTTGCACCGGCGAAAGTACCGTTAACGAACAACATATGAGACATCACATTGTAGTGCTTTTGAAGGACACCACTTGTATCTGACAAATGCATGGCTGCATATGTAAGTTCGGCTTGTGTCTGCGCTAGACCCTCATTGATACCGAACAGGTTGATCATCGTATCGATGTTAGTTGAACGGCACATAGCTGGATTGATCTCTGGGCGATAGATGATGTTCTCTAACGCGGCAATATCGTCTTTAACTTCATTGGCTTCGATGATATAATGACCCGGGTTACTCATGTTCTCGCTAACGAAGCAATTAATGAGGTACTCGCCATGGATAACGGTTGAACGGATCTTAGTTGACCACTCTTCGCTCAGGGAGAACACACGATTGATGGTCACATCGGGTTTGAAATAACAATGCATCCTCATCTCTGTCGAATTAAGGACATAACCTCCAATGAAGAGGATCTCCTCGTAGTTCTGCATGAGGGCGTTAATGACATCCGTTGGATGGATCCTGTAAGGAGCAATCGGTGTGATGTTCCATGTCATTTGTATATAGTACTCGGAACATGTAAGATCATCGAATGGGACATCCGGATATTCCTTACGCATGATATTGTCGACTCCAGCGCCAATTGAAATGGACACGTTGACGAGGATATCGGCTAAGTAGAACGTCTCCAACGAACGGGCATATCTTGTCGTATTCTCCTTGCTGTCGTCGTATAGTCCGATTGTGATAACGGAGTTAGAGAATGACGCACCGCCGATCAGTTCTTCGAATCTAGCGGAACCGTTTGTACGGACCAGTCTATTGAGATCGACACCACCTGCATGACCGTGGATAGCGTGAAGGATGGCCTGTGTAAGTGGTTCAGATGTGGCGATAGCTGCTTTGATACCAACTGGATCTCCTCCGTGGCAAAGGATGCGGCGGAAGTTCTCGATAGTCAAATCGTACGTCTTGTCCGTGAGTTCATACTGACGGAAGATCGTCCTAAAGAAGTATATGTGTTGATAGAGGTTGATGAGACTCATATCGTCTTCCTTAAGGATTCCGTTACGGATTCCAGATGGGACGAAGATCTGCTTGATCTCCTCGACGAGCTTATCAATCACACTTGCATCTGTTGTACCCGGCTTACAGTTCTGCTTAATGAACTGCATCCAATCGAAGCCACTTGTCCATACATCGTTGACGATGTTTGCTTGGGTCTCGTGAGCGAACTTAGAGTAACGATCTCGCCATTCCTGGATACGCTCAGCGACATGCTTAAGCTCCTTATCGTTAGCGTATTTCTTGTCCTTGAAGTCCGGGTGAACGCATGGCAGTTTAACGTGCAGACGTGGATCTGTACCGTTACCTCCGTACTGCAACGCGATTAACCTTCTGGTGTCACAGACGGCGCCAGAAAAGTCGTTCATGACTGCGCCAAACAGCATACAGAAACGTTTCTGGAGATAACCTTGAGCGCCGACAGACACACCTTTATCGTAGAGGTTCTTACGTTCTGAACGGGCGTTGTAAAGCTGATCAACTGCACCTGGATCCTCTAAGTAACCGGTATCGATGTAACCGTAAGCGCATGGATCAACGGAGAAGCGTGGATACGCAGCAGTTGTACGGGAACCTTCAGCGAGCGTTGGAAGGATACGCGTACCGCCTTCTTCCATAACTTGTCCGGCAGAAACGAGCATGGTATACAGCTCCTCAAGACGGTTGGAATATGAACTGAGTTCGGTACCTTCGATGTCCTTCTTGAGCTTCGCCTTGAGATCCGGTTGAAGTTTAGCGATGGCGATGATCTGCTTAACATCTTTGTTCGGATCGTTAGTTTGTTCTTCCTTCCTAAGAGTTTCCATTAACTGCTCCTTCGCTTTAGCGATCTCCTTACGGAGCTCAGGAGAGAAGACACGGATGTTGAAACCTAATGTAACGCCATCGTTCTTGTTGAGATCGTAGGCGGTCTGGGATACCTGATCAATAATATCACAGGTATAGCGTGTACCGTGGAAAGAACCGACATACTTATAGAACTCCTTGTCGTTGAAGTTGGATTTATCTTGGATCTTACCATCCTTGATGACCAGCTTCTCGGACGCATAGTTGAGTCCCTTTGGCAGTACGTTCTCGATTTCGCTAAACGCATCTACCCTAGGATAACATGCCTTCCAGTCCTTAATGAGTGATTTCTTACCCTTCTTGATACGTTGAACACCTTCGTTACTATCTTTAGTGTAGAATGTAGCGGGCATACCATCTTTATAGGCAATACACTGCTTATAGACTGAGTGCAACAATAGTTGTTCTAAAGAGTAGTTGTTGGACGATGAGACGAAGATCTGCGCCTCATCACCATCGAAGTCAGCCATCTTCATTTCACAGATAGCAAGCGGAATGGAAACAATGGAGTTATCGTCGCGTTTGACTTGCAGTGATGACCAACTCTCTTCACGAACAGACGGATAACGGGATTGCATAACGAAATCTCCATCAACGAGCGATAACTCGACCTTGTCTCCTGGCATCAGGAGAGCGGCTTCGGTTGCCGCATTATTCACCTCGATCTTCCTAAGCGTATGCGAACGGTTGTGGTGAACACGAACTACTCTAGGGATAGTAACATCACCTGCCAGCTTAGGGTTACCCATAGCAGCGACAAGTGCTTTCATCGTCTTAAGGTTCTGCTCGTAAACTGGGTACAGCTTAGAGAGTTTGTTAGCGATGAACTCAGGAACGGTAACTTGAATGATCTTAGCGTCAGGAGCTCCACCGAGGACAGTACGCGCTGAACAATCGTGGCGAGAATCGATGATGCCCTTCGAGAACAGCTTCTTGCCCTTACCCTTAAGGCGACCGAGAAGTGAGTTCGATGGATCTACATGCTTACGGTCCTTCTTATCGATCAGCTTGAGTGAGGTCTCCTTAACGGCTTCTGTAGTCGGATCGGTGATCAGACTATAGTAAGCGTTCAGTTGATCGTAATAGTGATTGAACTTGTTTGTCAACTCGCCTTTCGGTAACGTAACCCAGCTAGTCGTGGGTATCGTCTTGATGATCTTAATGAGCTCCGGTATAATCTCCTCGATAATCGATTTGTAGTACGAACCAAGGACGGAGGTCGTTGAATCGAACAGCTTAAGACGAAGCTTGTTCGGGACAATCGGTATGTAGACCGTAAAGAAGTTCCTAGGGTGCCAGTCGTCGTTCCAACCCATAAGGTCGATCTCGGTAAACATGTTGACCATCATCGCGATCGCTTGTGGATTGAGTTGAGTGTCCTTGTGAAGCATATAGCGCATAACTGGTTCGTTTCCTTCGACTTCGATTAGCGAGGTCTTCTTTCCGCAATGCGGACAGAGAATCACGTTGGATTCCTTTGTGACTATCTTGTCTACCTCATCTTTGACTTGACGATAGCGCATGTATGGTGGCAGCTCAAGGATCTTCGCTTTGAGTTCCTTGTTGAGAATGATGTGAGCGCACTTCGGACACGAAACGCTAAGCAGTTGCTTAATCGAGTTCGTACATAACGATCTAGGGATTGGACATGGACAGGTGATTAGACCCATGTGACCATCGCACTGCGTTTTCTTACAAATGGAGCAGCGAGTATCGACTGCGCCGAAGACACCAGAATCGAGACAGTGTGATTTGGATATAAGATCCTTTTCGCTGAAGCGTACTTCGCTAATCGCGGCCAGTTCATAGTCAGACATCAAACGGATGTTATAAGAACCCGGTTTGATGAACTGAGTAGATGGGGCGAATGTAACGTGCTTATTTACGGAGGTGGAAGCAGAATCCATAGGTTGTTATCGTAAAAATAAAAGTCAGTTGGCGTCGAGCAATGGGATCGCAAAACGGGCCGCTTTTTTATGGCGTTTAATCGGTACCCGGTTAGGATATATAGTGGCGTGTGCGATTTCTGGCTATACCTTCACTGTGGGCGTTTATCTTCTCTGGGTAGACTCTTGCTTCACGTTTCTTTAGCATCTCCGGACAAAACGCATCGTTGAGCTTGTACTTATAAGTATCCTCTACATCGAAGAACGTATAAGCGCCGACCTTAAAGTTGTTCGATTCAAAGTAGGGCTTTAAACGATACTCAACGTTTTGGACCGATCCTTCGTGATCGCAGGAAGTTTCGTCTATCGAACCCCAGAACGTTTTGAATTCTGGTGAGTTGTATAGCCGTCCATTAACGAAGAACATATATGCATGTAGATGCGGGTTGTCATATGGTTTTCTATAGAGCTCATATGAGAATCCGTATGAGTATAGATCGTAATCGATGGCGTGTTCGCATAATCGCAGAAGATCTGCGCCGATGATACACGAGTTGTTCATGAAGATAACTAGGTCGTAGGAGGATAGATCGTAATAGTTCATGCCGAACTTCCACGCACCTGCGTCATATCCTTTGTTCTGACGCGTAGTTATGCGGATATGCGGATTATCCTTCAGTCTATCGGCTTCAGTTGATAGGGTGCCGTTGTTGACTATAAAGAACGGGATATCTTTAGCGTACTTCAATATGAAGGCAACATCATGAGCATCGATATTATAGGCCGCGTAAAGGCACACCGCGTTGATGTTTCGTGGTTCGGTAGTAAATCGCTCCGTTAAAGGAGACTGCGTTGTAGGTACCAACAATAGCACTAGAACGACTAATAACAGCGCCAACCATAGCCAGGCACTCATATTTCGTTTCTACTCCATAATTATGGTGTTTAAACGATGGGCTTCTGGAAGGTCCTATCGATATGCCTGCTAGTGATCATGATAGTCAGCATTATAGCCAACGAGGTCTCTTATCGCGTCTGTTCGGCGTATATGCGCGACTGCATCATCATAAATGGAGTTAGCAATGTTGCGCTTAACGCACCAATAAAACGATTGTATTTGGCGACGGCAAAGCTGTTTCCTATACTTAACTCCATATCGACGATGCATTGGTCGGTTATCGCTGAAACGGATATCGGGTTCATTAATATCTCTACATCGCGCTTCATGACGGTACATCTGTACCCGGTCGTACGTGATGGGTCCTATTACTTCATCCCATTCAAATGGGAACCTAGGTTGTATATGCTTAAACGATATGAGTTGAACAGTGAGTTTGATAGACCGCTTACACCATATACGATAGCCCGATCGGCGTTGAATTTCTATAACGCGAACGACAAACTATCGTATAGCATAGTCAATCACAATTGTCAGCACGTATCGCAGTTCATCATCAAGACCTTTGGTAAGGTCGATGAAGATGATGAGTATCTAATGAAGCATCGTGGATATGAGCTGTTTAAACGTTCGCTAAAGGATGCACTTAACGGACCCAAGGCGATGCTATGATGCCGGTTGTGGTCAAACGGGTCAGTTAAACGACTACTTTTATGGTCATAATCGATCCGTTTAACGGTTATCATTGACGCTGCCATACAAAAATACAGTAGTCGTTTTTTAATGTTTACTCATCCGTCAGTTCGGTAAGCATATAGATGTCCATTATCTGGTTGTTCTTATCGAACACGGAGCCGAAGCTAACGGCATGTTTGTTCGAACCAATGTTGTTCTCGATATCACCCGACCAAACGATTCGGATGAACAGAAGTACGTTCGCGTAGGACGTTATGAAGTAGTACATATTATTTTTGCCATAGACGTACTTTCCATAGTTCATCTTAAAGAGATTGTCGTATGACTCTATGAAATAACGCTTACAAGCTCCACGCTGCGTATAGAACGACCATAATAGCGAATCCTGTTCGGTACAGATAGGAATCGTCTCGTTTAGATGGCTGCTCTTGAATGTGTACGTTATGCGGTTCATATCCGGCATCGATGAATCGTAGCCGATAGTGACGTACGATTCGTCGTTCATGCGCAGCTTGTTGTCAGAGAAGTCGAAGATGTTCTGGATATCCGCTACAGTCGCTATCATCATCACGATAGATGAGTTGAGCGCGATGATCGGATCTTCTGGGATACCTCTCTGGATACCGATCGAACGAATCGATTCTGGTTGGAGAATCGTACCAATGATCTCCTTCGGAACGAGGTTTACGTTACTGATAGTCGTTTTACGGCTCTTGTTCTCGGTGCCAATGATGTTGAAGTCGAGCTTAAGGGAATCCTTGTTGTGCAGCACGAGCTGATACTGCGAGGACTTGCCGATCGACTTGAACGATAGATGGTTGATCGGGAAGCTGTAATATGCTTCCGTGGCGTTAGGATTGATGTAGATGCTGTGATCGTTTTGTGGTAGACGTAAGATGACAACCGGATAATAGGAAATCACCTTAACGATTACGGTCAGGAACCCGGATTTGTCAACGTATAAGTAGACAACTGGGATCTTCTGTTTGCGATAGGATGTAAGGGTGTTCAGTAGAGATTGCTCTGACTGGATCGCGCATATCACATCAGGGTTGTTTTTGAACTCATCGAGCGTAGAGACGGATCGTTTAGCTTGTTTGATTCGTGTGTTACGCTTGACGATTGGATTGAACGTCTCGTTGATGTGGTCATCCTTGACGTTAAGAATCTGTGAGCGGATTCCGCTATAGGACATCATATAATGAAGCTGATCTTCGTAATCGATGGTAGAAGCGGTGATTGCTGACATGGATCGTTACTGAGTCGAAAAAAATCATCTGCGGAACAGGTATCGTGTGTGCGTATATAGGGGAGTCGATAGTATTGTCGGCGGACGGTTCATAAATATAGGAGGATCGTTTGACTGGATGTAGAAGGGCAGTTGATAGCGATATGGCCGTTAACTGTTAGTTATGGTTGTTAAATGAAGATATGGGCGATATTAGTGGTGATCTGTATGGTTTTGTGTCTATGCTGGTGGCTTAGTCGTGACCGTTTGAAAGAGGCGTTTACGGTACCGGCTAAGGATATCAATTCGGCCATCGTTTTCGCATGCTATCGTATTGACGATTATGACTATGAATTCATTAAGAAATGGCACAAAACGGCCACGTGTTATGTGGTCGTTAACGGTGACCCCACTGAGTGGGATCAGAAGGTGAAGGAGCTAGATAATGTGCGTTATATGATACGCGAAAACGAGGGCTATGATACGACCGCATGGAAGGTAGCGATGGAGCATTGGAAGGAGGAGTTGAGCGCGTATGATTCGGTCGTTTTAGCCAATAATTCGTGCATATATGCGATCAATCTTATTGACGTTTTAACCAAGGCGGATGGGTATGATATGTACGGTTTATACGCTCATAGTAAGACGATGAATCCGCTAGAGTTGAACATCACTGCCGGTAGGTTCTTGCATACATATTTCATTGTGATTGGGCGCGATCTATATAACTCAGACGATTTTAAGGCGTATTGGGACGATATGCCCAGAATTCGCAATCATACAGACGCCTGTCTGAAGCACGAAAACCGATTCAGCAAACACTTCGACAAACTGGGTTACCGTATAGGAGTATATATGTATGTAGTACGTCCGGAGTGGGTTTACGATGCAGATCCACGGCCAGTTGATGCGAAATATAAACGGGAGTTCGTTAAGCGTAAGGCGAAGGATCCATACATCAAACGATTCGTGGAGACGGTATATAAAGAGCAAGGTGAACAGTAAGGATGTGGCGCTGAAGGATAGCGTTGAAAGTACCATCGACGATGCAGAAGGAGATATCTGTTATGATATCCGTCTATGGACATGTATTGCATGCACCCGCCAATGGCGGACGCTAACGCTGACGTCCGAGGTTGGGTCGTTTAAACGATACCAATAAAATGACCTCCATCATTGGCAAAATGATAAGGATACAGCGTTAAACGTTACACCAAAAATACTCTCAACGTCGAGCCGAAGGAGCGCAAGCGACTGAGGTGATATCCTATCGATATGTCCTTCTATATCAGAACTGCGTGTACAAAAATAGCGTCGTTGTTTTTATTTCTTTGACTTGCGATAGTTGTCGTTCAGTTCCTTGATCTGCTTCTTGAATGCTTCGGTGCCATTATCTTTAAGGAACTTCTTCGATATAAACCCACAGCGAAGGCATTTATAGTGATTAGTCGCGGCCTCATCGATAGATCGTGTCTGTTTGGTAGATACGTTTACATCATCGGAACCACAGATCGGACAGTAGATATCGACTGTATTCTTAACATTGTCGGCCGATAGATGTTCTTTAATGAATGCCTCGATAGGGATCTTTCGACGCATAGTTTCGTTTATGATCTCCTGGATAGACGATTCGCCTTTACCGCCCGTCGTTTTGATCGGTTGGTAGTTCTTGGTAGAGGAAGCGCGTTTTCCTTTGTTCAGGTTACGATGATACTAAAAATCAGCTAGATGAAGGGGCATCTATATCATATGCGGTAAACGATCGAGAAGGTATAGATATTTAGTGCGATTAGCTCCCTGGATCAAAAGTTTCTTCTTCATGAACGGGGGCAGTGTTTTCATGCCTATGTGATATGCTTCGGATACATATGTATTTTTAAGTAGATCGCTGGTGGTCAGTGAACCGATTATGGCTCCTGCGTCCTTCATATGCTGCGTGAATGCGAGTTCGTGATTGCGGATAGCGGATTGTCGCCCAGTTATTGGCTTCATATCACGCCAGTGATCATAGAAGGCGGCTGTATTGGTTATCGATTTATGTACCGCTATGTAGAACGATTGAATGTGGTCAGTTATCTCGTCCGATCGATTGAGACCATAGAATGTAGCACCTTTCTTGCGCATATCTTTAATGGTATCTTCGATGCGAAAATCATAACGACACGAGTTATTGACGAACAGCACATAGTCATATGTGCGTATATCGTCGATGTTGTCCAGTACATATTCCTTCCAGGAGGTCGCATCATAGCCTATATTCTGACGCGTCTGGTATGTGATACCTTCGATGTTCTGCACTTTCATGTTCGATAGGGATGGTACGTTAAGTGATTCGATAACGACCATATTGCAGAAGCCTTTATTGGCTTCGATAAACCGAATATCGTCATCGTCTATGTTATAGGATACGTAGATACATAGTACCTTCAATTGGTCGTTATTATGTATGAACGTTGAATGCTTATGCTGATTGCGTTTCGATTTGAATAACCACTCGAACATAGCGTTTTAACCGACAGTATAATCGAATAGCAGTCCAACTGGGTCGCTTGATGCTGGCGATTAAACGGATCAACCAAAAAGACCTCCATCATTGGCAAAACAGTAAGTATACAGCGTTAAATACAATCATTTATGTTCATAAATGGGGTCGTTTAATGGATCCGTCAAAAATACCCCAACCCTTATGAAAATGATAAGGATAGACAGTGAAATGATAACCAACCCAACTCTCGACGTCGAGCCGAGCGTAGCGACTGCCGCTTCGCTAGAAGCGAGCAGCATCCTACGGTGATATCCTATTGATTCCCCTTATCCGTTTTGACTATACGACACGGGGAATATCACACTCAATAGTTCGGCGACAAAAATAGATGGGTCCTTTTTTAACCTTCGTAGAACGTCTTATATTCAACGTACTCCTTATACATGAAAGCTTTGATGGTAGCGAGAGATGCTTCAGTTATCATATGGTTATTGGATGGGATAACGAGTACATCAAAGATGTTGCGTTTCTGTATGCAATAGACGACGCCGTGAAGATTCGGCTTTAGCTCGTTTACGTCGATGATATAACCAAGGTTGGGGCGATTCTCGACATCATTTATCGATTTCGCTCTAACCACATCATCTATCGAATCGTTATAGGAGAGCTTAGTAACGACGGCCTTATATTGCGCCATCTGCTCTTCTTCTGTGTACTTTGGTCGCTTATTCGGAGGCAGTTCATCGACCAACTTAGCTGGGACGTTCATCTGTACGTCGGCTATGTGCTCCGGTAAGGAGATGATAGAGCAGTACTCGTTTGTCGGCGATTGTTGAATCAGACCGTAATATGAGTACAGACCTTCGTTACTTTTATCGAGCGTTTTGCGAATGTAGATAGGTAACGTTTCGAGGTTCTTATAACGCTCCAGTACGGTAATCGCTACTGGTGTCCCGTTGACCTCGGTTATGAACTTGTTCTTCTGGTTGACGTCGATCAGCTTAAGCGAATCGCGCTTAACGTAGTAGATCTTGGTTGGATCGAATAGAAGCGACGTATAAACGACATCAACTATAATGTAGTTGTCAATTACATAGTTCAACGGGATAATCGATAAGACGTTAGCGTCTGTACCGATATATGATTTAACGGCCGCGTACTTGTCACGATGATAGATCGCTTCAAGGATCTTTAGTCGCTTCCTCTGGACGAATCCGTCGGATGATTGCTGTGATGGACGCGATTTCTCGACGCGAGTTGGTGGCGCAGTTGATGCTTCAGTTTCCTGAACATCCGAACCACCAAGCATGGCAGTATCGCGTAGGACTGGGTTATAATCATAGTTCATCCACATGGAGTTTATGTGTTATTATACATAAAAATAATCACTTTAGAAGGAGCTTTGACGATACATTTCAAGGCCCCACGGAGGGAGTATTGTTGTTGGTAAATGTGCATCAACGGGCTATTATTACTAATAATCTTCGTACTGGTTGTAGTTGTGGTGGTGATGTATAAGATGGGTCAGAAACCGGTCATCGTTGAAGTTACGACAGTAGATTGTGAGTCGTTTACGCAACCAGCCATCGAAGCAAATGGAGCGGTGTTGTTCGCTGTATATAACGCTGACGAAGACGATTATCGATTCGTTGAACGGTGGTCTAGAGAAATACCATTTTACATCGTGAACAATGGAGAAGTAAGTGAATGGGCCCGTAGAATCGAAGCATTGCCTAATGTATCCTTCATGGAGCGCGATAATAACGGGTTAGATATCGGCGCATGGAAAGCGGGTATGCATAGATGGGACGATGAGCTGAAGACAAAGGATGTGATTGCGTTTGTTAACAACTCGATCGTTTGTGCGTTTGATCTTAAGCAGTTGATGGTAAATGCATTACAGTACGATGTTTATGGGTTAACCGCTTATACAAAGGAACCAGTCGGTACGATGATACAGACGCCGTGTATGTTCGTGCGTAAGGCGATGTATGGTAGTGACTTCTTTAAAGATCACTGGGATAGTCTAAACGATGACGATTGTTCGTATATGTACGCCGTTTTCAATCACGAATACGGGTTCTCACGAAAGTTACGCGATAAGGGATTTAAGGTGGGCGCATACGATATAATTAACGGCAATTCGATGTACAAGGAAGGTAAGAAGGACGCAGCGTATAAGCGCGAGTACATAAAGAAGAAGAAGGGCTTCATTAGAGGTCAGCGTGAACGACCGAGCGAGATACTCAATAGGAATATAGAAAACAATAAGGCCAATGGTTACTATGTATCGTTCAATTGACCGTTTGTCGTAGGGTCAAATGACTACCATTATGGTCATAAACGGAGCCCGTTTGACCGTAATCAACTTAACTAACACCGAATAGCGACTTACGCATTGTATAAACGTCGATCTTCCCGTCTTTGCCAACAAGCGATCCTAGATTGGACCCATTACGGCCAATATCCTTTGCGGTCTTAAGGATGTCCATATTGTTGCAGAGCATAAGGAAGTTAGAGATGATGCTGAAGTTTCCGCACGAATATCCATCACTGACCTGTAGATTCTCTTGGTTGTAAGTGGTAGGAAAACCGTTTTCACGAAGCTGCGATAGGATGGGTCTGTAAAGTACAAACGCGTCCCAACCCGATCCTTGTGAGCAGAAGAGAATCGCTTCTGGCTGTAGTGTGTTTTTAGCGGATGCGTTGGCTGAAACGCCAAGGGTGCCGTCTATCTGGTCCGTTAAAGGCGCATCGCTAGAGATTGACGAAGAAGCATAATGGGATTCGATATCGAATGATTCATCGCTTGAACCAGGAACGGAGTCATTCATAGAGTCGTCTATTTCGGTAGTAGTGGCGCCACCATGGACACGTTGAACGACTTGTTTGTTGTGGAACATAACTGACATCCAGTGCTGACCAGCTTGACCGTATGGAGATGTATTGAAAACGCCACCGAATATCATTGCTGGGTACCGTTTTAGGAACGATTTGATGTCACGGATAGTGGCCGTCCATTGATGTCCGGATTCTGGTCCATCGATAAGCGCATTACAGCCATGGGAGCCGATATAGGAGTAAACAAAGTGCTTGTAACATTCATCACATATCTTTTGTGTGGACATGGATTTGAATCGTTCTGATTCGAGTTTTCGACGGATAGTGGTTAATGAGGTCGGTACAGGCATATTCGGGTAAACGCCCAACCTGATGATGAACTCGCGAAGGATACCAACACAATGAGTCGCAAAGGTGTCATAGTTGATGGTTTCGCTTGTACGGATCGGTTTATACTTGCGTTTGACTGTATAGCACTCACGGTTATCATATTCACGCCACATTACTGTGGAGATACATGTACCGAACGCGTTGATGCGCCAGTTGTCGAGCCAGTCCGATTTACGTTCCAGTTTGAGTACTCGTCCGGAGAAGTTTAGTGCACGGATCAGCAGTTCATTGATATCGCCATTGTATGCCAGAAGAGCGTTAGCGTATATACACTCAAGGGATTCGCATTCAAATTCATGCTGGAGGTTTCGTAGGAGTTCGTGGATGGTTGCCGATTTATCGATAGCGTTATGTATCTTCTGACGATACTCTTCTGTGTTCGGGTTGTTCGATGCTTTTGTTGTTGTACGCCGATCATAATGCATTAGTACCGCTGCAGTAATGAATAGTTGATAGTCATGAAGATGGTCGCCGTATAAGAAGTGCTTCATCTGGGATCCGGCGTAGGTATCCTTGACTGATTGCGGCGAACCACCCGTTAAAGTCAGTTTGTTGAACGGCGAATCGTTTGATGGCTTGTTCATATGT
>JAEIGA010003694.1_pt1 | contig 23852 bp, 22 predicted proteins | sample 9270691 | NCBI WGS metagenome assembly JAEIGA01 (sample SAMN17057246, study PRJNA624740) | gut metagenome | biome: biome; isolation source: fecal sample | host: Bos grunniens | place: China: Xizang | collected 2019 | reverse complement strand
TCGATGCTAATATTGATATTAAGACTGATTATAAAGTTGATGTTCCTGTAGATCTTGATGTAACTGGTCAACTAGCTCAAGGTAATTTAAATAATACTCTATTTGCACAACATAATGAATTTAATCCTTATGGTGGTATTAGCTATGGAAATGGTACTGATGATCCTGAAGGTTTTGTTTATGGTCATATTACTGAAAATAATTTTAATTACATTACTAATAATTTACGTGCAGAGATATCTTCATTATCTGCTACTATTACAGATCTAAGAACTGCAGTTGCTCTTCAAGAATTTTATGAGTCGTCTGCACGCTATGGTAACAGATATAAGGAATTTATCTATGGTCACTTTGGCTCTATGATACCCGATGATCAGCTCACCCGTCCTTGGTACCTTGGTGGCATAAAATTACCTGTTCAGATTTCTGAAGTTATGCAGACTTCTCCGGATAGTGGTTCAGTCAATGGAGTTGGTAATTTGTACGGTAAAGGAATATCAGCTACTAATGAAAATTCTTTTATGTTTGAAAGAAAGTTTGATGATTATGGTCTTATCATGGTTATAGTTTCTATTCGTCCTCATAATTATTATAAAAATACTGTAATGAAAGAATGGACTATAAGTGATCGACTTGACGAATATTGGCGTAAGCTTCAGAGTGTCGGCGAAGAATCCATTCAGAATTTTGAATTGCATGGTTATAGTTTATCTTCTTCATCTGGATCTGCAAATGAACACATGTACGACACATTCGGATATCAGATGAGGTATAGCAATTATAAATTCTCAAATGATGAAGTTCATGGTGATTTCAAAGGTGATTTGTCATATTGGACTATGTGTCGTGATTTTTCTAATGGCGTATCACTTAGCCCTGAATTCCTAACTATTAATCCAGCTGAGTTTAACCACATTTTCCAATATAGCGGTAATGATGTAGATCATTTTTTGATTAGTAGTAAAATTAATGTTATTCGTGAAGCACCTATGGATATCTATTCGATTCCTCGTATTAATTAATAAATAATTGTATTATGAATAAATTTAATAGACATCAGCCCATTCATCAGCCTGGAGTATCTTGTACTAAACCTAATAGGGCTCTTACTGTTCGTCAGATAAATCAACGATTTGTACAAGGTAAATCGATTCCTCAGGCTAAGCAACCTATACATGAGCCACGTCTCGAAGTTGGTAGAAATCCTTTGCGTTCTCCTTATTGTGATTTGGTAGATGTACAAGAATTTAATGATAATATTAAAATACGTCTTAATGAGTGTACCCAGTTGTATACTGAGAAGCAAAAAGAATTCATTATTAAATCTCGTGAAAATCGTAAGAAACAATACGATACACTTGTTGAAGGTCTTTCAAAAAAATTTACTAGTAGTAGTTCATAATATTATATAATTTAAGTGTTATTTTTAGAGGCTTCGTTGCGAAACTAGGCCTCTTTTTTGTATGAAAAACACTAGCCTGCACGGCAATGAGTGCAATATTATTAAATTATCCAAAAGTTATAAAATGCTAATTTTATGACTTTTACATATAAAAAATGTTAAATACTTAATTATCTGATTTTCAGATAATTATCTATTTAAATACTTTAAAAGTTAACGCTACACCTACTTGATGTATTAGCGTTAACTGACATGGTTATTTTGCGTGTTAAAAAAATTTATTTTATTTTTGTTGTATAATTAAATTTTGGATATATGTATACTATTCCTGAATCAATTGGATTATTAATAAGATTTATTGCAATTGCTGTATTATATTTTTATGTAATTAAGTTATTGCGTGTTCTTATTAAATATTTTGAATCTAAAAATTAATTAACATAATATTTTGGAATTAAATTTGGCTTAACATACTGTAAATTATAGAACAATACTCTGTATATTTTTACATCTTTTAAATTACAGATATACACATTTAAATAATAATTAGTAATTTTGTAATAGCCATTAATTCTAAACTAATTATGAGATGGATTTAAAAACATTGATCAATTTAAATAATAATGTAGAATTCAAGAATTTCATACGTTCAAATATAAATGCTGATACGAATAAATTACGATTAAAAAATTTTCAGGGATTTTCTTTTGATGTAAAATTTGCGTTACTTCAAATTGATTGCAAAAATCGTATTAAAAAAAAGCTACCGGAAATATTTGAATCAGATTTAATGCTATTTCCAAGCATTTTATCTACAGAACAATGTACAGCTGAAGAAATTGCGAAATTTCACGCGTCTTTGCTTTCACCAGAAAACACAGTATTAGATTTAACCGCTGGATTATGTATTGATACTTACTATATTTCAAAAGTTGTAAAAAATGTTACAGCTATTGAAATTAATCCAGAAACTGCGACACTTGCCGATTTTAACATGACGACAAACACAAATAATGTAAACGTACTATGCGAGGACTCTTTAAATTACATTAATAACTGTACTAACAAATATGATATTATATTTGTAGATCCGGCACGTCGCGGAGACAATAATAAACGTCTATTTGGGTTGGCTGACTGTAATCCCAACATTTTAGAATTAATACCTAAGTTAAGTAACTTAGCTAAATATTTATATATAAAAGCATCTCCAATGATTGATATTTCTCAATCAATAAGCGAGTTACATAACAAAGTAACAGATGTATGGGTTATTGGTATAAACAATGAATGTAAGGAGCTTTTATTTAAAGTCGACCTCCTTTCTCAACAAAAGATTAATGCAGACATTCACACATTAAATTTTGAAAATTCAAATATTCAAAGTCTCTCAAAAGATATAACAGATTCATCCAATTTAAGTAAAACAGACCTTACAGAAGGCATATATCTATACGAACCGAATCGTTGTATTATGAAAGCTCAAATTTTTGATTCACTTGAATTCAAATATAACGTTTCACGCATACAACACAATTCTCATCTATTTATAAGTGATAACCTTATTCAAGATTTTCCTGGTCGAAAATTTCAAATAATAGAAATAATTTCCTTTAAAAATAATGAAATAAAAAACATTAATAAAAAACACCCACAAATCAATGTGAGTGTTAGAAATTTTAAACTCTCAGCTGAGGAACTTAAGAAAAAGCTAAAAGTTAAAGATGGTAGCAATAAATACCTTTTTGGTACAACAGATAATTTAAACAATGCTATATTAATCATCTGTAATAAAATAACCTAATTTATACTATCTTTTCATTATACGATCTAACATACGTTTATCTTCGCGTTCCTTTATAGAATGTCTCTTATCATATACTTTCTTTCCCTTGGCTACTGCTATCACCAACTTAGCCAAGCCTTTTTCATTTATAAACAATTTTAAAGGAACTATCGAAAAGCCTGCCAAATCATTACTTTTCTGCAATTTATCAATTTCTTTCTTATTTAATAAGAGTTTTCTATCTCTTCGTGCAACATGATTATTATAGCTTCCATAAAAATATTCAGCTATATACATGTTCTTAACCCAAACTTCACCATTATTAATAAAACAAAAAGTGTCTGTTAATCCGGCTTTACCCAAACGAATTGATTTTATTTCGGTGCCGGTTAAAACCATCCCAGCAGTAAACGTTTCTATAATTTCATAGTCAAACGTTGCTCTTCTATTTTTAATACTTATTTGATTATTAGCCATATAAATTCACTTTAAGGATTTGGTATTAATAAATCTAATATAAGTTTTATTCCATTAGGTACAATTAACAACAATAACGACACAATTGAAACAAAACCTTTTTTTCTTGCATCAGGTATATTTAAATAACTAAGCCCCCTATATACAACATAAATAATATATAGTGGAAATATATCAAAAAATGGGAAACCAGGCATTAAAATTCTTAATATATTAAATACAACTAATATCGTAAGATTGTACACAATGAAGTTATTAATCTTATTAATCTCAGTTTTCTTCTTAAACAAGTCAGAGTAAAACCCGGTTACAAAATAAGATATAGCAAACATTGATATAAAAAATTTAACAAAATCTATCATAGCTGCTATTATCACATTTTGCATAGATAAATTTATATAACCCAATATATATGGTATAAACGACGTTAACGCTAATATACCTATACTTGGATAAAACAATTTTCCTAGCAACAAGTTGTTAGGTATTGTATATTTTCCTATATCTTTCCATCCTTCTCCAGGAGATATTAATAACAATATTATATTTTTCAGAAAAATCATATTTAAATTCAATTAATTTACAAAATTAATCAAAAATCAGACAACATAGAAAATTATATATCATAGAATTCTTTTTAGTATTGTAAAGTCTCAAAAAAATCTTTAATTTTGTAACATTAACATCAAAATATTAAAACGTGAAAAAATTAATTACACGAGCAATAACAGGTAGTGCTTATGTTGCACTCATAGTAATCTCACTTTTATTAGAATCCCCTATTCTATTCGTTATATTATTTTCTTTGTTTACGATATTAGGCATTAGGGAATTTCAATCACTCACAAACAAAGGAAACAATAATAAACTAACCACTACATTTGATTTAATAGGTGGATTAATTATGTTTCTATCTTTTCACTGGAAAACCACTCATCCTGAAATAGGCTTTGAAATTCTTGCTCCATATCTTATATATTTATTAATTAGAAACATTTTTCAATTATATAAAATATCATCCAATTTATTAGAAAATTGGGCATATTCCTTTATGGGACAACTTTTTGTTGCCTTACCATTATCATTATTAAACATCATATATACCTACTTTAATCCTCACATGCTTTTAGCTGTTTTCATTTTCATCTGGTTAAATGATACAGGTGCATTCTGTGTTGGTTCTTTATTTGGGAAAAACAGATTATTTGAACGCATTTCGCCTAAAAAATCATGGGAAGGTTTTTGGGGTGGTTTGATACTTTGTATAATATCTTCTATTGGTTTTTATATTTGGGGGAATTCCTTTTTCAAAGGTCCCGAACTCCCTGTTTGGATAGGCCTAAGTATTATTGTTTCCATATTCTCTACATGGGGTGATTTGTGCGAATCATTAATTAAACGATCTTTAGGTGTCAAAGATTCCGGTAATATATTACCAGGTCATGGTGGTATTCTTGATCGCATTGACAGCCTTTTACTAGTTTCGCCTGCAGTTCTTTTATATTTTTGTATAATCAGTTTTTTCTAAATAAAATATTAAAATTATGAGTAACCAACGATATGATTTAAGAGGGGTTTCAGCCTCTAAAGAAGATGTTCACAACGCCATCAAGAATGTAGATAAAGGATTGTATCCTAAAGCATTTTGTAAAATAATACCCGATATTCTTGGAGGCGACCCTGAATATTGCAATATAATGCATGCCGATGGTGCAGGTACCAAATCGTCACTTGCATACCTATATTGGAAGGAAACAGGTGACATAAGTGTGTGGAAAGGAATTGCTCAAGATGCTCTTATTATGAATATTGATGATTTATTATGTGTTGGTGCTACCGACAATATCTTATTATCATCAACTATAGGAAGAAATAAATTACTGATTCCAGGAGAAGTAATATCAGCTATAATCAATGGTACCGAAGAACTTCTTAAAGAATTACGAGATCTAGGAGTTAATATTATTTCAACAGGTGGTGAAACTGCCGATGTAGGAGATCTTGTTCGCACTATAATAGTAGATAGTACTGTTACTTGTCGTATGAAACGAAGCGATGTCATTGACAATGCAAACATAAAAGCCGGTGATGTTATTGTAGGACTTTCGTCTTCTGGACAAGCCACATACGAAAAAGAATATAATGGAGGAATGGGTAGTAATGGATTAACATCAGCTCGCCATGATGTTTTTGCAAAATATTTAGCAGAAAAATATCCTGAAAGCTATGATATGAATGTTCCAAATGAACTCATATATTCAGGAAACACCAAACTAACCGATAGTGTGGATGGCGTAGATATTGATGCAGGTAAATTAGTCCTTTCGCCCACTCGTACCTATGCCCCTGTTATAAAAAAGATTCTAGACCTTATGCGTGATAAAATTCATGGTATGGTTCATTGTTCAGGCGGAGCTCAAACAAAAATTTTACATTTTATTCAGAATAAGCATATCATTAAAGACAACTTATTCCCTACTCCACCTCTGTTCAAGTTGATACAAGAACAATCTGGAACTGATTGGAAAGAAATGTACAAAGTATTCAATATGGGACATAGAATGGAAATTTATCTATCTCCTGAATATGCCGAAGAAATAATTAAAATAGCTCAATCATTTAACATTGATGCTCGAATTGTAGGAAGAGTTGAAGATTCACAAGAAAATAAATTGACAATCCTATCTGAATACGGCAAATTTGAATATTAATCATATATGCAGCGATTCTGTAAACTAATAACTATTTGTATTTCATTCCTTTTTATACTTTTTATATCATGTAAAAACAATATAAACAGGAATGATATAACTTATAGTTTGCCTGATACGCTGAAAATAGGAACCTTATATAGTCCAACTACTTTTTTTATATTTCGTGGAGACACACTCGGTTATGAATATGAACGTATATTAAATTTTACGCACAGCAACAACATTACCGCAGAATTTATCATTTATAATAATTTATCGGAAATGATTGAGATGCTAGATTCAGGTAAAATTGATATCATAGCATACGAGGTGCCTATTATTAATGAGTATAAAAATATTGTCTTGCATTGTGGAACAGAAAATATAACAAATCAAGTCCTAGTTCAACAAAAAAACAAAGATTTAATATTAAATGTAACTCAACTAGTTGGCAAAAATATATATGTTACCAAGGACTCTAAATATGAATTGCGTTTAAAAAATTTAGACAATGAATTAGGTGGAGGTATCGTTATTCATAGTTTAAATACCGATTCAATCATTCCGGAAGATTTAATAAAACTTGTATCCGAGGGTAAGATTTCTTATACAATAATCGATCGTGATATTGCCAAATTAAATAAAACCTATTTCAAAAATATAGACATCAATCTTCCTGTTAGCTTTGAGCAACGCGCTTCATGGGCTGTTAATAAGCATAATTATCGTTTAGCAGAATATATAGATATGTGGTCTAAACAACTTAATAGCCAAATAACATCTAAACAAATACTTAAACGCTATTTCGAATTAAGCAAAAATGAAGAGTTAACTTCAAGACCCAAAATTGACATAAAGAACGGGATAATATCCGAATATGATCATATTTTCAAGAAATATGCAAAAGAAATTCATTGGGATTGGAAATTACTAGCAGCACAAGCATGGAGCGAATCTCATTTTGACACCGCTGCTGTATCATGGGCTGGAGCTAAAGGTTTAATGCAGTTAATGCCAAGTACTGCACGCGCTTACGGAGTTTCACCAGATAATATAACAAACCCAGAATTAAACATAAAAGCAGCAGTCGCCAATATAAAAGATTTAAATTCAATTTTTTCTTCAAAAATTCTCGATGAGCAAGAACGTATTAAATTTATACTAGCTGCTTACAATTCAGGTGCAGGACATATTCTTGATGCGATTGCTCTTGCAAAAAAATATGGCAAAGACCCTCAAAAATGGTCTGATAATGTAAACATAACATTACAATGGAAGGCTAACCCAGAATATTTTAATGATAATGTGTGTAAATTTGGATATTTTAGAGGTAGCCAAACTATTGCTTACGTAAAAAAAGTTGAAGATTGCTATAACTATTTTTCCTCTAAAATAAAATAACCCTTTTAATTAACATAATATGAAAAAGAAATTCTTAACAGTAGGCCTTATTTTAGCCTTAGCATCATCAATGATGTTTACTTCTTGTATTGGAAGTTTTTCTTTAACAAACAAAGTACTTTCATGGAACAAACAAGTTGGAAATAAATTTGTAAATGCGCTAATTTTTGCAGCATTTTGGCCTATTCCTGTTTATCCGTTAACTCTATTTGCCGATACTATCGTTATTAATAGTATTGAATTCTGGTCTGGATCAAATCCTGTAGCCGACAATAATACAAAAATTATTGACGGTAAAGATGCAAAATATCAAATAGAGCAAACCGAATATGGTTATATAGTAACAAATCTTGCTGAAAATACAACTGCAACATTCTTATTTGATGCCAACGAAAACAGTTGGTCTTTTGAATATGATGGTCAAACATATCAACTACTACAATTTGTTGATGACACTCATGTTAAAATGCATACCCCTAATAATGACTATTCAATAATTGAGTTATCTAACGATGGCGTATTAGCTTATCAAGAAATGATTAATATAAATAATCTAGCCTTTGCTAAATAAAGAATAGCTCTCATAAATAAAATAAGCGATGTGAAACACATCGCTTATTTTATTTATGATTGTCTTTATATATTAATTTTGACTTTCAATTGCATTCAACTTAGCTTCATTTCCTAACTGATAGTAAATACTACGTAACGCATTTTTAGCATCAAAATTTGTCTTATCTAGTTCATATGACTTTTCAAGATAAGGTAGAGCTTGTTCATATAAAGGATTAATCAATTTTGCTAAAGCATCACCGGTTAATTCAACCTTTTCATCTCTAATCTTAACAGCCTTATTATAATAATAACGACCTAAATCAAATTGAGCTTTAGAATTATTTGGATCTAAATCAACAGCTTTCTTGAAATAAGGTAAAGCTTCTTCAATAGATACTTGTTGTTCTAACAAATTACCTTTCAAATTACAGAATTCTGCATTTTGAGGATTATCACTGATTGCTTGATCCAAATATTGACTAGCTAAATCAAACTTCTTCTCATATAAATAATGATTAATTAGAATACCAACATATTGAGTATCTTGCTTACCAAAGAATGGAATTGCAGCTTTTGCTATATTAAGAATTTCATCATTATCTTTTAATTCAACAGCACAACTTAAAGGATAATCAAATGCTTCTTTTTTCGATGTATATCCAAGTTTAATAGCTTTCTTAAATGCTTCTAAAGCATCTTTTGTTTTAGTAGCTTGCCAGTATGCAACACCTTGCCAAAAACGAATTTCACCTACAATAGTATCAGCAGGTTCTTGAATTTTTCCCTTCAAATATGGTTCAAAAGGTAATGATGCGCACAAATCATAACATTTTGCAGCATTTTCATAATCGTTTGCTTGATGCAACGTACTTGCCATATTATTAAGTGGCATATAATTTTCTACTAACAATTTATAGATTCTGTCAGTGTATTCAGCTTTAATTTTTGGCAGACCAGTCTTTTTATCTATTTTTGGTTGACCAGTTTTCTTGTCTAATTCAGGTACTGAATCAAACGGAAGAGCTGCTTTCAAATATCCAATACCATTTAATAGAGCAATACCCATTTTCTTTGAATCAACCGATGCAGGATTAATCACACTTTTTTTGTACAAATCATCAAATTCATTCAATTCCAACTTAGCGGCAGTAAACCATGTATAAGAACTGTTTTTAGATGATTCATCTGTTAACGCAGGTTTCAAAGCCTCGCGTAACACTTGATAATTAGGATTCGATGCACTAATTCCTTTATCCACCTTCTTAACAATATCCATCTGCGCATTAATTGCAGAAAAACAAAGTGAAGTACATGCTAGTGTTAAAAATAATTTTTTCATGTTGATTAATTTATAAATTAATTGTTAATACTTATTCTTTATTCTCATTATCCATAGAAGTAGTTTTTATTTCACTCACTTCCTTTTCATTATTTTCTAAAGTATTTTCAGTTTCTTCAATTTCACTTGTGTCAACCTTACAAACTGAAGCGATTTCATCGTTACGTTTTTCAAGATTTATTAGTCGCACACCTTGAGTAGCACGTCCCATAACTCGCACATCAGCAACATTCAAACGTAACGTAATACCAGACTTATTGATTATCACAAGGTCATTTTTATCGTTAACACTCTTAATTGCTACAAGTTTTCCTGTTTTATCGGTAACATTAATAGTTTTTACACCTTTACCACCTCTATTAGTAATACGATATTCTTCAAGATCTGAACGCTTACCATAACCTTGTTCCGAGATCACCATTATAGTATTATCAGTACCCTTTGGCATGCATATCATACCCACAACTTCATCATCGTCATCAACAAGCGTCATACCTTTTACACCAGTTGACATACGGCCCATTTCGCGTACCTTACTTTCATGGAATCTAATCGCATTGCCATATTTGTTTGCCAAGATAATGTCACTATCACCGTCAGTCATACGAACTTCAACAACCTTGTCATCTTCTCTGATGATTATTGCATTAACGCCATTAGCACGCGGGCGAGAATACGCTTCAAGTTTTGTTTTCTTTATTATACCATTCTTCGTACAGAATATCAAATTATGGGTTGTATTATACTCAGGATCTGTTAGATTCTTACAACGTATAAATGCGTTAACCTTATCATCTGAATCAATATTCAACATATTTTGAATAGCGCGACCCTTTGAATTCTTACTACCTTCAGGTATTTCGTAAACTTTCAACCAATAACAACGTCCTTTTTGAGTAAAGAATAACATATAGTTATGCATTGAAGCCGGATAGATGTATTCTATGAAATCTTCATCACGTGTATCACTACCCTTAGCTCCTACTCCTCCGCGATTTTGAGCACGGAATTCACTCAATGGAGTACGTTTAATATATCCAAGATGTGAGATTGTGATAATCATTTCATCATCAGCATAGAAATCTTCTGCATTAAATTCTTCCGATGCATATACGATCTCAGTCTTTCTGTCATCACCAAACTTATCTCTGACTTCAATCAATTCATCTTCTATAACTTTACGACAAACAGTATCATCAGTCAAAATATCATTCAAATATTGAATCAATTTTTGCAATTCAGCAAATTCATCACGCAACTTATCTTGTTCTAGATTAGTAAGGTTACGCAATCTCATTTCTACAATTGCACGAGTCTGTACGTCATCTAAATCAAAACGTTCACTCAATCTTGTGCGAGCTTCATCAGTTGTCTTACTTGTTTTGATAATATTTATAACTTCATCTATATTATCTGATGCAATTATCAATCCTTCAACTATATGAGCACGATCCTGAGCTTTTTTCAATTCAAATTTTGTGCGACGTATAACTACTTCATGGCGATGATCTAAGAAGTGTTGCAATATTTCTTTTAGGTTTAACGTATGTGGACGCCCCTTTACCAAAGCCACATTATTCACACTGAAAGATGATTGCAATTGAGTCATTTTATATAACTTATTAAGCACGACATTTGCATTGGCATCTTTCTTTATGTCAATAACAATACGCATACCTTTTCGGTCACTCTCGTCATTAACATTAGATATACCATCAAGACGTTTTTCCTCAACAAGTCTCGCTATATCCTCAATCAAAACTCGCTTATTAACATTATAAGGAATTTCGGTTACAATAATTTTCTCACGATCACCTTCGTTTTCTATTTCAACTTTTGCACGTACCACAATACGTCCTCGTCCTGTCATAAAGGCCTCTTTAACCCCGGCATAACCATATATAATACCTCCTGTAGGGAAATCTGGAGCTTTAATATATTGCATCAATCCTTCTATTTCAATTTCAGGATCTTTAAGCAATGCCAAACATCCATTTATTGATTCTGTCAAATTATGAGGTGGCATATTAGTTGCCATACCAACTGCAATACCTGATGCACCATTAACTAGCAAATTTGGGAACCTAGTAGGTAAAACAACAGGTTCTTGTAATGTATTATCGAAATTTGGTGTAAAATCTACTGTATCTTCATCGATATCACGCATCATTTCTTCACCCATCTTCGCTAGGCGAGCTTCAGTATAACGCATTGCCGCCGGGCTATCACCATCAATCGATCCAAAGTTACCCTGTCCTTCTACTAAAGTATAACGTAATGCCCAATCTTGAGCCATACGTACCATAGCAAAATATACTGAAGAATCCCCATGTGGATGATACTTACCGAGTACTTCACCGACAATACGAGCAGATTTTTTTGTAGGCGCTGTTGATACATTTCCCAACTTTTCCATTCCAAACAACACCCTGCGGTGCACAGGTTTAAAACCATCACGCACATCAGGGAGCGCACGCGACACAATTACCGACATTGAATAGTCGATATATGCCGATTTCATTTCATTCTCAATGTTGATCTTTCTTATGCGATCTTCTGACATATTTTTCTAAAAAATTTATTTTCAAGTTTTATCTCATTGTGACATCACACAATGATGTACATTACTATTAATTCATCATACAAAGTTACAAAAAAAAAGCATATTTACCACCTTTTAAAGCAACTAATCTTACAAATAATTTAAGACTTTGGCATAATAATTGTTATATTAATCATTATTAATACTTATACCAGTTTTATTTCGCATATGAATCTTATTTTTGCATTATAAAACAGAATAATTCTAATAAACTTGATTCTTGACATAGATTATGGAACATTATAAAAAAGACTTACAAGAATATTTGAAATATAAGGATTTAGACAAACTACACACTCTCATGGGGGCTGATTTTCCTGATGAAGAAGATACTGAAGAATTTTCAAGCGAAAGCACATCTTCAAATACCAGCAAGTCTCCCGAGAATCCTTCTAAAAGTGCCACAAGCAAAACTGCCACAAAAAGCAACAACGACACCCCTATACTTGACAAATACGGCAAGGACATGACAAAAGATGCTGAAAATGGCAAACTCGATCCTGTTATTGGTCGAGAAAAAGAGATAGAACGACTTGCACAAATCCTTAGTAGACGCAAAAAGAACAATCCTGTTCTCATAGGAGAACCAGGCGTTGGAAAATCTGCTATAGTTGAGGGGTTAGCTTTAGCTATAATTCAAAGAAAAGTATCGCGAGTTTTATTTGAAAAACGAGTAATATCTCTTGACATGGCAGCTCTTGTCGCTGGCACCAAATATAGAGGCCAGTTTGAAGAACGCATAAAAGCTGTTATAGATGAGCTTTCTTCCAATCCTGATGTTATTCTATTTATTGATGAGATTCACAATATTGTTGGCGCCGGCAATGCAGCAGGTTCTATGGATGCTGCAAATTTACTTAAACCGGCTCTTGCTCGTGGCGAGATTCAATGTATCGGCGCAACAACTCTCGACGAATATAGAAAAAACATCGAAAAGGACGGAGCGCTAGAACGACGTTTCCAGAAAGTAATGGTCGAACCTACTACAGCTGAAGAAACCCTTGCCATTTTGAATAACATTAAAGGTAAATACGAAGAACATCATGGCGTTATCTACACACAAGAAGCAATAGAAAATTGTGTAAAGTTAACCGAAAGATACATAAGTGACAGAAATTTCCCCGATAAAGCGATTGATGCACTAGATGAAGCTGGTTCGCGCGTCCACATTTCCAACATTGTTGTTCCAAAAGAGATTGATGAACTTGAAAAACAAATCTCTGAAGCTCAACGAAACAAAGTAAAAGCCGCACAAGCACAAAACTTTGAAATTGCAGCCAATTTTCGTGATATGCAAGAACAACTAACACAAAAACTTAATCAAGCAAAACTTGATTGGGAGGAAGAACTTGCAAAAAAACGAGAAACCGTTGATGCAGACAAAGTCGCCGAAGTTGTTGCAATGATGACAGGCGTACCTGTACAACGTATTGCTCAAACCGAAGGTGAACGTCTTTTACAAATGGGAGATGAACTTAAGGAAGCTATTGTTGGACAAGACGAAGCTATCGAAAAAATTGCTAAATGCATCCGCCGTAATAGAGTGGGTCTCAAAGATCCCAATCGCCCTATTGGCAGTTTCATGTTTTTAGGGCCTACAGGTGTAGGCAAAACCTATCTAGCTAAGAAATTGGCTCAATTCCTTTTTGGCAATGAAGATGCTCTAATCCGTATTGACATGAGTGAATACATGGAGAAGTTCACGGTATCACGCCTTGTTGGAGCACCTCCGGGATATGTAGGATATGAAGAAGGAGGACAATTAACCGAAAAAGTGCGTCGACACCCCTATTCTGTCGTACTTCTCGATGAATTAGAAAAGGCACATGGCGATGTATTCAACATGCTTTTACAAGTAATGGATGAAGGCCGATTAACCGATAGCCTTGGACGTAAAGTTGACTTCAAAAATACAATTATCATCATGACATCAAATATCGGATCACGAGAACTAAAAGATTTTGGCGGAGGTGTTGGCTTTAACACGTCAACAATCACAAAAGAACGATCACATAGCGTTATAACTAAAGCTTTGAATCAACATTTTGCTCCAGAATTCTTGAATCGTATAGATGATATTATCATGTTTGACTCACTCGACAAAGAATCTATCTTCAAAATTATCGATCTTGAGCTACAATCATTTTATAAGCGAGTTGAAGAGCTTGGTTTTATTCTTGAAATTACAACTGAGGCAAAAAATTTTCTTGCAGAAAAGGGATATGACAAACAATATGGAGCTAGACCTCTTAAACGCGCCATTCAAACTCATATAGAAGATTCTCTTGCTGAAATTTTATTACGAGGCGAAGCCAAAACAGGAGATACAATATTGATAGATTTTTCACCTACAAACAACGAAATCACGACTTCTGTCAAATAACAACTGTGAAAAGAATGCCAAACTCACGTTTGGCATTCATACTTTATAATATTACAATACAACCCAAATTACAAAAAAGAGGATTCTATTTAAGAATCCTCTAAAACTCTAATTCAATATAAATATACCTAATTCCGTTTGTGTCATTTGCTTCATCTTACAAACTCTAGCAAATTGCTTAATAAAATTAATGGTTGATTCTTTAGGTTTAATTTTAATTGAATTGTTAACTGTTAATGATTTGTTTAGAGTAAAATTCTTCTGCATAGGCAATTTATTTATACGTCACAAATTTATAACGTTAAAATTGCTCCTTTTATTACAAAACATTACAAATATTTTTTTAAATATTTTAATCATTATATGGTTAACGTTATATTCTTTTCTTCTGCAATTCGGCGCATATTTAGAATAGCATATCTCATTCTACCTAAAGCTGTATTTATACTCACATTAGTAGACTCAGCAATTTCCTTAAAACTCATGTTTTTATAATATCTCATCGTTAAAACATCACGCTGACTCTTTGGTAAAGCGTGAACCAAATGCTTAACTGCTTGATAAATCTGCTCTGTAACAATTTGTTCCTCAATTGTCGACTCACTTAAATCTTTACGATTTAAAATATCAACATCTTCCACATCACAAGATTGAGTGTTTTCTGATTTTTCTTGACGAAAACTATCGATTATTAAGTTGTGGGCAATTCGAAATATCCATGGCAAGAATTTACCATTCTCAGTATACCTACCTTGATTAATAGTAGTTATAGCTTTAACAAACGTATCTTGAAATATATCATCAGCCAAATCTTCATTTTTCACCGAATGATATATATATGAATAAACACGATCTTTATAACGTTCTACCAGAACATCAAAAGCTTGATTCTCCCCATTCACATATAACACTACCAACTTTTCATCGGAAAGAGTTATTAATTCTTCCATGTCTGTAATAATTTAGTTTAGAGTAATGTTATATTCAATAGGCACAATCTTTTAGTATATTATTAAAAATAGTTTGGCAAATATATGCAAAATATTTAATATAATGCAAATAAATGCCAAACTATTTCATTTTTTATATATGTTATAACCTAACTATAAGGTTAAGATTTCTTCTCAAGGACTAATAAAGCCCAATTTTTATCTTCTTTATCATATAATTTTTTTAGGTTATAATTTACAGCAACCTTTTCTATAATATCGACCTCATTTATATAGAACCCACTTAAAAGCATCTTGCCTTGCGGTTTTAACATTTTAGAATATTTATCGATATCATCTAAAATTACATTTCTATTTATATTTGCCAATACAATCGAGAAACTTTCTTCTTGGTAATTATTTAATAGAGACGCATCACCCCTGAGGATTTCCACTCTATCTGACACATTGTTTAATTCAATATTTTCTAGCGCATTTACATAAGCAGCTTCATCAATCTCAATCCCTATAGCCTTTTGCGCCCCATGTAATACCGAGACAATTGATAAAATACCGGTTCCAGTCCCCATATCCAGAACATGAAGATTATCTAGATTCATTGAAAGCAATTCAGTTACTATCAAATTTGTAGTTGAGTGATGCCCTGTCCCAAAAGCCATTTTAGGGTCTATGGTAATATCATATTTCATTCTAGGATAATCTGTATGAAACGTGCTGTGTATAACACATTCATTAGCTATTACCATCGGTTTGAAAAAATTCTTTTCCCATTCTTCATTCCAATCTTTACCTTCAATAAAATAATCCGACCATGAAATTTTACTATCAAATGGATATAATTGCAATGTAGCGCTTATAGCATTACAATCAAAAAGCTCATTTTTTATAAAAGCCGAAACGCCATCATCATTCGAAACAAAACTTTCAAAACCTATATCACACAACAAAGCATCTAAAATATCGACCTCGATTTCATTAATTGGAGTGAATTTAAAATTCACTTGTCTGTAATCATTCATTATTATCTCTTTTTTGATGATTTAAAGAAAGATATTACTCCAGATGCGAGTCGCACACCTTTCATAAATAACATTATTTTTTGAACAAGTGTCAGTTTATTATTTAGATTTCCAATAATATTTTGAGTTGAAGCCGAACCCATAGGAACAGTTTTGCTTACCTTCTTTTTTAACAACTCCTTTTGCATTTCCAACTTAACCAATGCTATTGCACGCATATATTTAAGTTCTTCTATAGTCACACCATTCCATGCTGAAGAATTATTTTTATTCATATCATTTGTATCTTCCATAATATATTATTTTGGTGGGTTAAGAAATAACTTGGTTATAAAACGTGTTATTGGAACTATAATTAACACTTTTTTAAACAGTAAAACTATAAACAAAATGAGTAAAACAAGTGCTCCTGTTATCAGATGTGCCAACCATGTACAACATAAAACAGTATCTAACCATGCAACAAATGCTGATGACAAAAAAAACAACGCACAAACAGATAATGCAATACTAACAAAAACAACAACCAGTGCAGCACACAGAATCGTTAATTTTTCCAGTGCGGTCAATTTAATATAATCGACCTGTAGGGTGATATACTTCTTAAAATCACCCCAAAGTTCTTTGTAGGAATTCAGTTCCATAAATTTATAATATACTATAAAGACGTAATGACACATTCACCACGTCTTTACAGGTTTAATTTTAGGCTTTGCTATCCTCTATTTCTGCAGTAATTTGATCAACAAGCTCGCTTACATCATCATCACTAAAATCAATACCCTTTTCTTTTAGCATTCTTTTAATACGAGCTCTTAAGTCACTACCCTTTTCTGGCGCAAACAATATAGCCGCAACACAACCTACGGCAGTACCACCCAAAAATGCATATAAAAGACCACTATGTTTCATAATACGTTATTTTTCTGTTTCTAATTCTGCCGATATTTCATCTACCAGCTCATCCATTTTTTTACCAGTCAGATTAATACCTTTTTTTCTTAGGCATTCACCTATTTTCTTTCTTGTTTCTGTCCCTTTATCAGGAGCAAATAGAAGACCAACTGCAGCTCCGGCGATTGCACCACCAACTACTGCTAAAACTACATGTAAAGGTTTCATAGCTGTATTTATTTAAGTATTTATAATTCAAAAATTATAACAAACACAATTCAAAATTTGTTTCAAAAACACCAATTTGAACTATGTACAACAAATTTACTAATATTTTTCGAGTTTACACAACTATATTTATTGTTTTTAATGTATAAAGCAAAAAATATCGTATTTTTGCTTTATAAAAATAGCAAAATGAACAATAATGATATTATCATAAAAGGAGCAAGGGTTAATAATCTTAAAAATATTGATTTAACCATACCCCGTAATAAATTAATAGTTATCACCGGTCTGTCAGGTTCAGGTAAGTCTTCATTAGCATTTGACACATTATATGCAGAAGGTCAAAGACGATATGTTGAAAGCCTATCTTCATATGCTCGTCAATTTTTAGGTAGAATGTCAAAACCTGATTGTGACTATATTAAAGGATTACCACCTGCAATTGCGATTGAACAAAAGGTTAATAATAGAAATGCAAGAAGTACTGTAGGTACATCAACCGAAATATATGATTATTTAAGACTATTATTTTCACGCATAGGTAAAACATACTCACCTATTAGTGGCGATTTAGTAAAAAAGCACACCTCAGAGGATGTTATTAGCACAATAAATAGCTATCCTAAAGGTTCTAAATTTGCCATTCTTACAGCAATCTCAATTCCTGAAGGTAGAACATTTATTCAACAACTCGAAATATTACATAAAGGAGGTTATTCAAGACTTGAATTAAATGGCAACTTTTATGGTATAACAGACGTGTTACTTGAAACAAAAACAGAAAACACATCCAGTTACAACCTATTAATAGACAGAATGACCGTGACTAGAGACAAAGAAGACGAAATTAGGCTCCTAGACTCTTTAGAAACAGCATTTTATGAGGGGAAAGATGAATGTATACTTAAAGTTTGGACTGATGATAAAATTATCACTCATAAGTTCTCTAAAAGATTTGAAGCTGATGGTATTTCTTTCCAAACACCAACCGATTTAATGTTTAATTTCAACAACCCCATTGGAGCATGTCCTTTATGTGAAGGTTATGGAAAGATTGTTGGGATCGATGAAAATTTGGTAATACCAAATAAAAGTTTATCAATATACGATGATGCCGTTATGTGTTGGCGTGGAGCCAAAATGAGTGAATGTAAACGAGATTTTCTACGTATAGCAACAAAATATAAGTTTCCAATACATCGACCTTATTATCAACTAACTCAATCAGAGAAAGATTTGTTATGGCATGGTAACTCTGAATTTATTGGTCTAGATGGATTTTTTAAGTATTTTGAAAGTAAAACATATAGTATACAGAATCGTGTTTTTCTTGCAAGATATAGAGGTAAGACAATATGTCCTGAATGTAAAGGTTCAAGATTAAAGAAAGAAGCCAACTATATAAAAATTAACAATAGCACAATTTCTGATTTGGTAAAAATGCCGGTTATTGAATTAATTGAGTGGTTTAATCAGTTAAACTTAACCGAGCAAGAGGAGAATATTGCACACCGAGTACTTATTGAAATAAAAAACAGACTTGCGTTCTTAAAAGATGTTGGGTTAGGTTATCTAACGCTTGACCGGCTATCATCTTCTTTGTCAGGTGGAGAAAGTCAACGTATAAATCTTGCAACCTCATTGGGTAGTAGTTTAGTGGGGTCTTTATATATTTTAGATGAGCCAAGCATTGGATTACATTCAAGAGATACTAATCGTTTGATTAAAGTACTACGCATGTTACAAGAAGAAGGAAATACTGTAATTGTCGTTGAACATGATGAAGAAATCATAAGAACAGCCGACTATTTGATTGACGTGGGACCTAGTGCAGGCAGAAAAGGTGGTGAGATTATTTTTCAAGGAAATATTGATAAACTACAAACAGCAACACAAAGTCTTACTGTTCAATACTTAACAGGAGAAAAAGAAATACCTGTTCCCAAATTTCGCAGAAAATGGAATAACTATATTTATATTAAATGTGCAACAGAAAACAATCTCAAAAACATTAATGTAAAAATACCATTAGGTATTACTACAGTTGTCACCGGAGTGAGTGGCTCTGGTAAATCAACATTAATAAGTTCCATTTTATACAAGGCTTTATCTAATCACTTTAATGACACAAAGGAGATTCCAGGCTCACACCTTGGGATTGAAGGAGATTTACAACTCTTGACAGGTGTTGAATTTGTTGATCAAAATCCAATAGGAAAATCATCACGTAGTAACCCTGCTACTTATCTTAAAGTATTTGATGAAATACGTAAATTATTTGCTGAGCAACAATTATCCAAACAAATGGGATATAATTCAGGATACTTTTCATTTAACACACCGGGCGGAAGATGCGAAGAATGTAAAGGAGAAGGAACCATTACTATTGAAATGCAATTTATGGCTGACATTTCACTAGAATGCGAGCACTGTCATGGTAAGCGTTATAGCAATAGTGCTTTAGAGGTTGAATATCGAGGAAAAAACATTTATGACATTCTTGAGATGACAATAAACCAAGCAATTGAGTTCTTTTCAGAAAACAAAGGAAATATAGAACACAACATAATTAAAAAATTAAAACCATTACAAGATGTTGGCTTAGGATATGTTAAATTGGGACAGCCATCATCAACTCTTTCAGGTGGAGAAAACCAACGCGTTAAATTAGCTTATTTTTTAAGTGTTGCACGTAAAAATCCTACAATGTTCATATTTGATGAACCTTCAACAGGATTACATTTTCACGACATCAACACATTACTAAAGTCATTCGAAAAATTAAAAGAAAATGGTCACACATTGATTATTATAGAGCATAATATGGATATCATAAAGTGTGCTGATTACATCATTGACATGGGACCGGAAGGTGGCGATGAAGGTGGATATATTGTTGCAACCGGAACCCCAGAAGATATCATAAAATGCGAAAATAGTTATACAGGCAAATACCTAAAAGAAAAACTTGGAAATTGATTTCCAAGTTTTTCTTCTTTTTTTAAAAAATCTATGATTTTAAAATATTAAATTCATTAAATAAATTACAAGAATACCCGCAACGTATCCGGCTAGTGCCATAATTGAAATTCTCTTCATATACCATAAGAACGGTATGTTTTGCATCCCCATTGCAACAACACCAGCAGCCGAACCAATTATCAACAAACTCCCACCCACACCTGCACAATATGTCAATAGATTCCAAAACAAACCATCTTGTGTGAAATTTTGCAAATATGCAGGATCTGATGAAGATGCTATGATTGTATCGGTTGCAATTGGATACATGTCAATACAAGCAGCAACCAGCGGAACATTATCTACAACCGAAGAACATACTCCAATAATGGAACTGATTATAAATGGTTCATGTATTGTTGTATCTAGCATGTTAGCTAAATTCCCTAGAATTCCCGCTGTTTGCAATGCACCTACAGCCAACAAAATACCCAAAAAAAACATAATAGTTGGCATGTCAATATTTCTTACCACTTGAGTAACAGATGCACCTAATTCTTCTTTTAATCCAGCTTTTCTAACAGCTATTTCTGAAACAAGCCATAATGCTCCAAGAGAGATAATCATGCCCATCAATGGAGGAAGACCTGTTAATGTTTTAAATATTGGCACAAATATTAATCCCATAACTCCACAATAAAACATAAATCGGCTCAACCTAGGCTTATGCCTTGCTATATATGATTCGCGTGTTGTTACCGGTACTTCATCCACATCAACAGGTTCGTTTTTACTTCTGCGTTTTATTACAACTGCTGCCATAAATCCGGGCACAACGGCTGACACTAGACTAGGTAATAACAGATTAGCAACTAAAGATGCTGATGATACATTATCGTTCATCCACAACATAATTGTTGTTACATCTCCAATAGGAGACCACGCCCCACCACTATTAGCTGAAATAACTACAATACCAGCAAAAAGCCAACATTCTTTTTGTTCTTTAATTATTTTTGATAGAAAAGCAACCATTATAATTGCCGTTGTCATATTATCAAGCACAGCCGACATAAAGAATGTCAAGAATATTATTATCCATAATAGAACAACTTTATTATCGGCTTTTATTCGTCTTATAATAAAAGAAAAACCACCATAACGTTCTATTAAATCAACAATTGTCATAGCACCCATTAAATAAATGAGAATTTCACATGTATCACCCAGATGCCCAATTAATTCTCCCCTAATTTCATTAGCACCATATTCAATTGACAAGAATGTCCACAAAACGCCACATAGCAATAACGCAAAAGTCGCTTTATTTACATGCAATATATGTTCAAGTGCTATTATTATATAGCCAAGAACAAAAACGACAATCATTAAAGTAATCATTCAGAAATAGTTTTAAGGTATATTTTTTTGTTATCTTATTCGGTCATAACTGCTAAGTATTTTCTTATCTCGTTTTATAGCAGTAATAGTTAATATTAGCAATACTATCGAAATCACAGGAATACAGTTACATATAAAAAACTCAACTGAGGTATAATCTTTTGACAAAACCTCAATAAACAACATCACTACCTGTGTAATAATCAATAATATACTTATTGAACTTAATGTTATTTGTAAGTTCATTTTTTTATATTTAAATATCGTTATACATGACACAATTGCCACTAACAAACTAATTATAAATGAAATTTTACTAGCACTAAATAACGTAAGTTTCTCCATTATAGTTGCTGTTTGTACCAAAATGACATTCATAAATGAATATATTGCCATTAGAATTGTGACAATTAATAAATAGACCGATTGAATACGTTGAATTACCATATAATAAAGTTTTAGGTTTAGTTAAATCTGAAGTTTTTGCAAAATTACTCAAAAATACCAATAAAACAATTATTAAATGTTTAAATAATGTTTAACATTACAATTAAAGTTTTGGCATATTATTTGCGTATATTTGTAAAATAAAATAGATAATATGACAAGTAGCGAAGCAAAAAATACCCAAAAAAAGATTCATTGTATTCTATCCACCAATAGAATACATGATGCAATTCCATTAATAACTCAATTAGTCAACGACACAACAGCATGGCAATTGCACGATTCATTTAATCAATTTAAGACAGAGTATAAGTATTTACTAAATTATTTTGTCGAGGGTATTAACGACCCAGAACGTGAAAAGATTTATAATAATTTTATAGCTAGACTACACTCAATCACAGATCAAGCTGTAAGCGAAATACTTACACGAGAAGATTACGGATTATATTATGCCACTAAACGCACTTACAAGAAGACTCAGAAAAATTTATTACATTTACTAGAATCTTATAAAAATAGCTTATCACAATATACTCTATATAGAGAAATACCTAACAATAATAAAGATGTTAGCATTGAGAAAAAAATGCTTTCAGAAAAAGAAAATATCGAAATAGAAATATTTAAATATATATGGACATCCTACCCTCAATCAACGTTAGATATTGAACAAATCAGCTCAATATTCGAGGAAGACAGCTATCCTATATATTTCAAATCATTCATTATTTCATCTATTATGTTATCGTTATTAGAATATTATAACGACACATTATTTGTTAATTTACTTAAATTATACGACAGCACCAACAATGAAATATCAGTAAAATCATTAAGTGCAGCTATTATAGTTATGTACAATCATAACTATTCTTTAATAAGTTCTAAGAAAGTAAACGATATAATAGAATCTTTCACCGATAAACCACAATTCATCAATGATGTAAAAAATATATTATTTACACTCACAAAAAGTAGAAATACAGAAAAAATATCTCGCAAGGTTAATGATGAGCTCATACCTAATCTAATGAAAATATATCCAAAAGTATTCAGTAAAATTAAGGATGATAAAAACACCTTGGATATATCAGATTTTGATGAAAATCCGGAATGGAAAGATATAATTGAAAATGAAAATATCACTAAAAAGATTGAGGAACTAAACAAACTACAACTTGATGGCGGTGATGTGTTCATTGGCACATTTTCTCATTTAAAGTCATTCCCATTCTTTAATGATATAAGTAATTGGTTCATACCTTTTCACAAAGACCATTCAATGATATTGAATTCGCTTTCTCCAAGTGA
>JAEIGA010003693.1_pt1 | contig 23856 bp, 23 predicted proteins | sample 9270691 | NCBI WGS metagenome assembly JAEIGA01 (sample SAMN17057246, study PRJNA624740) | gut metagenome | biome: biome; isolation source: fecal sample | host: Bos grunniens | place: China: Xizang | collected 2019 | reverse complement strand
TTTATATTATCTGGCGGACTAATATTTGGGGCTATATTTATGGCGACCGATTATACGACAACACCTAACACAACGCTTGGCAATATTATTTATTTTATAATGCTAGGACTTCTTGTAACCGGACTAAGATTTGCCACAAAAATGGAAACCATATCTTTTGCAATACTTTTAATGAATTTACTTGTTCCGCTTATCGATAAATTTATAATTCCAAAACCATTTGGATATAAAAAACCTAAAAAGGAGCAGTTAAAATGAAAAAATTATTTGCTTCTATAAAACCAATAATACTGCTACTAGTTATTATGCTTTTTTCTGGTTCTACCCTAGCAATATTAAACGACGTACTATTTGTTACACCAGAAGTTAGAACTCAAAGGGCTATACAAAATATATATGGCTACGTTCCAGATTATCAAACTATTTTAGACGTTGATTCAAAAGACCAAAGCATAAACGACCCAATAGAATACGAGAATTACGGAAAAATACTAAAAATATACCTAATTCAAGGCGAACAAAAAGAAGCACTTTTCAAAACCGTTGGAACAAAAGGCTATAAAGGCGGAAATATAACTCTTTGGGTAAAAGTTATAAAAACTGATAACAAATACGTTATTGATAAAGTTATTCTTGAAAGTTTCGAAAAACAAACTCTTATGAGTAAACTAGATAATATCTACTATGGTTTATTTGAAAATTTAGACGTAACAGAACTATATAATAATAAAGAGTGGTTATTTTCAAATAGTCAACTTCCTGTAGGAAACGGCAACGTACCGGTATCTGGTGCAACACTATCAGCAACGGCTGGTTGCAATGCTGTAAACTGTGTTATAAAATATCTTGGAGAAAATGTATTATGAAAACAAATATTAAAAAAATAGCCAAAGACGGCATAATTACATCTAATCCAGTATTAAAACTTGTTTTAGGCACTTGCCCTACCCTAGCCCTTACCACAATGGCAATGAACGGAATTTATATGGGACTTGCAGTTACCTTTGTGTTGATTTTTTCTAACCTAATAATATCTCTTCTTAGAAATATTATTCCAAGCACGGTTAGAATACCTGCATTCGTATTAATAATTGCAACTTTTGTAACGATATTAAGATTAGTTTTAGACTACTTTTTGCCAAGTTTAAATAACGTATTAGGCTTATATCTTCCACTAATAGTTGTAAATTGCATAATACTTGCTAGGGCGGAAAGTTTTGCAAGCAAAAACGGACCATTATATTCCGTTGCAGACGGACTATTTATGGGAATAGGATTTATGCTTTCTCTAACACTTATGGGTGCTTTTAGAGAAGTTTTAGGAAACGGAAGCATTTTTGGAATAAAACTTTGGAATTTTAGTATTGGATTTTTCTCTTCTAGCGCCGGTTCGTTCTTTACTTTTGCAATATTTATTGCTATGTTTAGTTTCATAAATTCTATAGTTTCTAAAAGGCAAGCAAAAAAACACGCTAAGGAGGCTAAATAATTATGGCTCAGTTTATAATGATAATAGTTTCCGCAGTTTTTATTAACAATTTCGTAGTGGTACAATTTTTAGGTATTTGCCCATTTTTAGGGGTTTCAAAAAATACTAAAAGCGCTTTTGGAATGGGTCTTGCAGTAACCTTTGTTATGACGTTAACTTGCCTTATAACCTACCCTATTTATACCTACCTTTTAGTTCCTCTAAATCTAGAATACCTAGAAATTATAGTATTTATATTCATCATTGCTTCACTTGTGCAAATGATTGAAATGGTGCTTAAAAAGTTTTCACCATCTCTTTACAAGGCAATGGGAATTTATCTTCCACTAATAACAACTAACTGTGCGGTTTTAGGCGTTGCTGAACTTGTTATTGATAAAGCACAAATTGCTTCTTTAATAGGTATTGCAGAAAGCGCTATGAATATGGGTTTTGCCGTGCTTTACGGCCTTTTTGCTGGACTTGGATTTACCCTTGCAATCGTTATTATGAGTGGTATGAGAGAAAAAATTGCCACACTTCCTATAAATAAGCACCTTAAAGGTTTTCCTATCGCTATGATATCTGCTTCGTTTATTGCTATGGCATTTTACGTGTTTTCACTAATATAAGGAGAAATTATGCAAAGTTTATTAAATAGACCAATAAATGTTAATTCTCTATTAATTGTAATCGGTATTGTATCTGTACTTGCAATTTTGTTTGCTATTTTAATTATAGTGGTTTCTAAAAAATGCAAGGTAAAAGAAGATGAAAAGGCAAAGAAGATAGAACAATTTTTAGCAGGCGCTAACTGTGGGGGTTGCGGATTTGCAGGGTGTGCGGATTTTGCCAATGCCCTATCAAGCGGAAAAGCAAACCTTAATTCTTGTGGCGCAACAAGTAGTGAAGCAAGAAAAGAAATCTCAAATATTTTAGGCATTCCTTTTGTAGAAGCAGAAAGCAAGTTTGCCGTTTGCAAATGTGCGGGCGGACTTGATTGTTTAGATAAATTCGAATATATTGGCAATGAAAAATGTATAAATCAAAACATATTGATGGGCGGGAAAAAAAGTTGTGCTACCGCCTGCCTTGGTGGTGGAGATTGCCAAAACGTTTGCATAAATGGTGCTATTATAATCGAAAACCAAAAATCTAGTATCAACAAAGAAATTTGTATAAGTTGTGGCGCTTGTGTAAAAGCTTGCCCTAAACACATAATAGAACTTATTCCAAAAACCGCAAAAGTTTACGTTGCTTGCTCTAGCAAATGCAAGGGAAAAGAGGTAATGTCTTCTTGTAAGGTTGGTTGTATAGGTTGCGGACTTTGTGCTAAAAATTGCCCAAATAACGCCATAAAAATGATAGATAATCTTGCAGTAATTGATTATTCTTTATGCACAGGTTGTGGGCTTTGCAGAGATAAATGCCCAAGAAAAATTATTAAATCTATATAGAAATATTTAATAATAACAAAATACTAAAATAAATAAAGTGCACCTACAAAACGTACGTGCACTTTTTGGTTAAAAAAACTACTTAATTAAAAACCCACTTTGCTTAGCACTGCTAAACGTAGTGGGTTTTCTATATTGTTTTTATAACTGCCTAATACTTTCTACCGGCGATTTCTTTGCTTCCCTTAAAACTGGGAATATTGTCGCTACAAACGAAATAATTATAGATACTGCAAACATTAATAGTATATTTTTTATGCCATATTCAATTAAATGCAAAGCATAAATGTTAAACAATGCGCCGTCTAGTATTGCCGCTACCACAAATCCTACGCCCATTGCTATTACAAAACAAATAAGCGTTAATAATATAGACTCTGTAAAGAATATTCTAAACACGTCTGACCTACCGGCACCAACGGCCCTTAAAATACCAATTTCTTTTCGCTTAGTAACTATTGAAGTGCTAATAAAGTTAAATAGCATTAATGCCGCCAAAACGCCAACAACTACGCCCGCAATTAAGAATATTTTCTTAAGCATACTTAGCATCTCTGCGAAGCTACCTGCACCCTCACCGAAAAGTTTCTTGTAACTAGCGTTGTTTTCCATACCATAGTTTATATTTCCCCTGTCTTGAAGCATAAACTCAACTTCGTTAGTGGTGTTATTTGATTTTGTTATAATATAGTTGTATTTTTGGTCTTGTGGGAAGGAATATTCCGTTTCCACCTTGTTATAGGAATACCAGTTATTTTGCGGTGCAGTTGGTTTAGAATTTTCTAAAAGGAATTTTGTCGTAAGTATTCCATTTGCTGCAAAATCCGCAACTGCAGTTCTATAATAGCCCGCAATTGCAATTTTTGTTTGTTTATATTCTTTATTTAAAACGTAATAATTATTGTTTTTTTCAAGCGCCTCTATGCCGTATGTGTTTTTTAGTGTATTATACACGGACTCTTTAAGCCATATAACATCATTATCCTTATTATCCTTTGGCGTATAGGTAGTCGCCGTTCCATCTAAATTATAAAAACTAAAATAATCTTTATAATTTTCAACAATGTTTTCATTGTAAAAAGAACCGGTAATCGTTTCTATTTCTATATCTGATTTTGGTGCATCGTATCCAAGATAAATCTTGCTAACCTTAATTGCATTTGGCTTTGCATAGTCCACTCTGCTAGAAGACAAGTTTTCTAGATTAGCCTCATAGAAATCTGGATGAACAAATCCAACTAAGTTAAGACTTCCGGCAATGGTGTCTTTCATATTTTGAACTAGTATAGCTTTATCGTCTGGACGAAGGTTTACGTCACTTTGTCTAAGCACCTCGTATCTGCTTAGGTCAGAAACCTCGTAAACGCCTACAATAGTTAGCGGTTGGGTATTATTGTCGCCATATCCAAGTACAATTAAATCTTGATTATTTAATATTTTCTCCTCTTCACCTAAAGCACTTCTAAGCATTTGGTAGGTGTAGTATGAAATTGCAATTTCATTTTTATTTGTAGGATATTTTCCATCTTTCTTTTTATATCCCATATCAAGAAGCATTTGTTCCCCACAATCAGAAAAACCAATCAAGTTCTTTTTTGCAAAATACACACTATCTTCTGCTGTAATATTGAACTGTGCTTTACTAAAAGATTCACGAATTTCAAACGTATTAATTTTTTCGTTTGGAATAGAATAGTTAAATACGCCTGCAAACTTTAGGCCTTGTTCGTTTTTATTAAGTTGTGCAATCTCTTCGGTAGAAAACAAAACTTTTTTCTGTATTTCCGTGGTCTTTACAAGGACTTCTGTCCCATTTGCCAAAACACTTATATTTTGTTCTTTGTAATCTGCCCTTTTGTCTAATAGAATATTTTGATAATGATTTTCTTGAAGTTCAATAGCCATTGAGTACGAAGTTCTATACATCATAAGAGTTGATAAAACACCAAACATACAAAATGCTATAACAGATAATAAGATAGTAAATACAAGCCTAATAGGTTTAGCCTTAAATCCACTTACGCCCATTTTCAAAGAGTGTGCAAATGGAAGCCTTGATTTAATAAAGTTTGCCTTATGACTAGTTGGCTGTGGAATATCTTCTTTCTTTTTTGGCTTAAAAGTAGCTATGCCCTTTTTCACTTCGTTTTCTTTTATTCCGCAAGCGGTTTTCACCTTTGCAACGTTGTCTTTATCAAAGGTTATAATCGCCTCGCCTTTTTGGCTTGATAGTTTAGAAAAAATATTTTTAACTTCTTCTTCCGTAATTTTAGAAACGTCTGCGATTTTAAGCGTATTATTTGCAACGACTTCTACGTTTTTGAAAACTGTTTCGCCACTTTCTACAACCTTTTCTACGTCAGAAATAATTTTTCCATCGGCAAGTTCTATAATTCTATCACCATATTTAAAAGCAAACTCTCTATCGTGCGAAACAACTATAACTAACTTTTCTTGAGAAAGTTTTTTAAGTATATCAAACACCTGTTTACCCGTTTTAGAATCTAACGAGCCAGTAGGTTCGTCCGCCATAATAATTTTAGGGTCCTTAATAAGTGCTCTTGCAATAGCAACCCTTTGCTTTTGACCACCTGAAAGAGTTTTAGGACTTCTATTTCCTAAATCTTTTAGTTCTACTAAATCTAATAGGCTGTCTACCGCGTCTTTATCGTTTGGCTTGCTTTGAAGTTTTAATGATAGCGCAATATTTTCCGCTACCGTAAAATCATCTAATATATTAAATTCTTGAAATACAAAACCAACGTGGGTATTTCTGTATCCGTCAAAATCTTGCGCAGAGAAATCTTTACTAGATACGCCGTCAACAATAATTTCACCGCTATCCGGTTTGTCTAGTCCGCCTATAACGTTAAGCAAAGTAGATTTTCCAGAGCCACTTTTACCAAGAATAAACACAAGACCGGTATCTGCAAAATTAATAGATATATCATTAAGTGCAACAACTTCTGCGCTACCTTTTGCGGTATATGACTTAGAAACGTTTTTTAATGCAAACATATAATCTCCATTTAATTTTTCAATTAGTTTTTAATAGGTTTGTTTTTTAGTTAATTTGTTTGAGTTTATATTGTTTAATTCTTTAATTAGTTAAAAAATTTACAATACAACTAAAACACATAAACTCCCATTTTATTGCTTCTATATTTTAATATAAATCTATTTGGCTTGTCAACTTATTTTATAAATAAATGTCCATTTTAAGGGTTCAATTCACTATTTTTGTCAATTATACAAGGTTAATTCCAAAATTAACAAATAAAATAAAAAAAGCACTTTTAATGCTTTTTTATAATTATTAAATATTTTTTAAGGTTAACTTGCCATCTTCTAATATTAAATATCCCCTAAAATCATCTTTAGGAAGAGCAATTGAACCAGGATTTGCAAAAGTTATTCCATTTTGCTCTTTTATAAACGCTTTATGAAAATGTCCGTAAATTATCATATCGCACTTTGTTTTTGGAAGACTATCTATATTATATTTGTGTCCGTGAGATAAAAAAATTGTTTTTTCCCCACTTATTAAAATTAGATTTTCAATTAAATCAAAGTCGCTTATCATTTGGTCAACTTCGCTATCGCAATTACCCTTTAGGGCAATAATTTTTTCTCTATTTTCGTTTAATAATTTAGATACTTCCATAGACGCATAATTTTGTGGCAATGGATTTCTTGGTCCGTGATAATATAAATCCCCTAAAAGAATTATTTTATCAGCCCCCTCTTGCTCTGCCTTTTGAATAATAAGATTTGCATAGTCAAAACTGCCGTGCAAATCGGATGCTATTAAAAATTTCATATTACACTCCTAAAATCTCTTTTACAACTTCACTAGCAAGTAAAAGCCCTGCAGTAGCGGGAACAAATATCATAGATGGAACGCTAGGCCTTGTAGAATTTTTTATATTTTCCTCACCACTTGCCTTAGCTAAGCTTTGACTACTATACACAACTTTTAGTGAAGAGATATTGCGTTTTTTTAATTCCCTTCTCATTACCCTAGAAAGCGGACAATTTTTGGTTTGATACACGTCTACAACTTTAAGTGCGGTTATATCTAATTTTCCGCCAGTTCCCATGCAAGAAATTATTTTTATGTTTTTCTCTTTTGCCCTAGATATAAGTTCAAGTTTTCCCGAAACGGTGTCTATTGCATCAATTATATAATCATAATCTTCTAAATTAATTTCATCAGCCGTTTCTTTTAAGTAAAACGTATTAAAGGTTTTAACACAGGCATTAGGATTTATTTTCAAAATCCTTTCTTTCATAACCTCTGTCTTTAGTTTGCCAATGGTAGAATGGTCTGCAACAATTTGACGATTTATATTGCTAATTTCCACACGGTCACTATCAACTAGGGCTATATTGCAAACGCCTGCCCTTGCAAGCGCTTCTACCGAAAAACCACCTACACCACCTATACCAAACACAATAATTTTTGCGTTTTTTAATTTTTCATTTTGCTCTTTTCCAAGTAGCATTTCTTGGCGAATTAGAAAATCCATTATAGTAAACGTATACCCTTGTTTTTTAATTCTTCTAACGTATCGTCACCCCAAACAGATGCTTGAACTTCACCTATATGAGATTTATTTAATAAAAACATACAAAGCCTAGATTGACCTATTCCGCCACCAATAGTCAGTGGAAGTTTTTCATCCATAATATCTCTACAATATGGATTGTCTAATTTATGTAGTTCTTTTTTTGCCTTTAATTGTTTTTGAAGCGAAACTCTATCTACCCTTATACCCATAGAAGATATCTCAAAGGCTCTACCTAGCCCTTCAAACCAAAGAAGAATATCTCCGTTAAGTTTCCAATCATCATAATCGGCTGCTCTACCATCGTGAGATTTTTTATCTTTTAGTGGCCAACCAATTCCATAAATAAATACTGCACCGTATTTTTTTGCAACGGCATCTTCCCTTTGTTTTCTTGTTAAATCTGGATAATCTTTTTCCATTTGTTTGGTGGAAATAAAAGTTATAGTTTTAGGTAGTTCGTTAAATTTAGTTTCATATTTTCTTGCAACCATATTAGAAACTTTAACTAATACTTTATAAATAGATTTAACCGTTTTTTTAAGATAAGAAAGCGTTCTATCATTTTTGGTTATAATTTTTTCCCAATCCCATTGGTCCACGTAAACGGAATGAATAGCATCTAATTCTTCGTCACGCCTAATGGCATTCATATCGGTATAAAGACCTTCGCCCTCGCTAAAACCATACTTGGCAAGAGCCATTCTCTTCCACTTTGCAAGAGACTGAACAATTTCAACCTCTCTTTTAAGGGTTAAAATATCAAATTTTACAGCCCTTTCATATCCGTTTAGATTATCGTTTAGCCCAGTTTCTGGAAAAACAAAAAGCGGTGCGGAAACCCTAGTTAATTTTAGGGCTTTTGCAAGTTCTTTTTCAAAGTTATCTTTTATGTATTTTATGGCTTTTTCCGTTTCTATAAGCGAAAGCACAGGTTTTTTTTGCATAACTTATCTCCTAGTAATTCTTTAGCGGACAAATTTATCCGCTAAAGTTTATAAATATTTTATAACTAATTCAGAAAGTCCAGCCTTTGTTGTAAGCCCAACTTTCTTTTCTTTTAGTTCTCCGTTTTTATAAACTGCAAGAGTTGGAATAGACATAATTGCAAGTTTTACTGCTATTTCTTGATTAACGTCTACGTCCACTTTTAAAATTTTAACTTTTTCGCCCATTTCTTCTGCAAATTCGTGCAAAATTGGCGCTTGCATACGGCAAGGATTACACCACGTTGCCCAAAAATCCACTAATACTGGAACTTCTACGTTTAACTCTTTCTCGAACTCTTCATTCGACATAATCTCTACTATACTACTCATTTATTTCTCCTTAATAATTTTAATCACCTTAAAGATAAATTTTTTCTTTTTAGCAAACTTTTTATCAATTAGGCTTACAATAGTATACCACATTATTATAAAAATAACGCTAAATATTAAAATCCATATTTCTTTTAGACCGATAAGGTAGGTTATTGCCGTTGAAACACCTATTAATACTAGTGGAACTAAAAATACTAACAAAGCGCCGATTAAAGAAAGATTTTCGTTATTTTCTATAACAACCTTGTCCCCTACTTCTGCCTTGCACTTGTTATATGCGTTTATATCCGTGTGTTTTACGTTGTCCTTAAACAAACAAAGCCCGCACTTGTCGCAACTAGATTTTTTATCCACTCTAACTGTTGCAAAGTCTTCGTTTACTGAAACGACCTTTCCTTCTTCCGTCATTAGTTATTTACCATAAAATCCACAAAATTGTCTAGATTAACCATTGTTTCTAAACCTTTTGCCATTTCCTTAACTTTAATTTCACCCTTTTCTAGTTCATTATCGCCAAGAACTGCAACGTATTTAGCGCCAATTTTGTCTGCATACTTAAATTGTGCTTTTATACCCCTATTCATATGGTCTAACTCTGCAATAATGCCAGAATTTCTTAATTTTATGGCTAGTAAAAATGCAACTTCCTTTGCTTTTTCACCCATAGGTGCAAGATAAACTTTTGGCTTTTTATCTTCTATAAACTCTACGCCTGTGTTTTCCATTAAGAGTAGCATTCTCTCTATTCCCATAGCAAAACCTATGCCCGGGAAATTTCCGCCACCTAAACTTTCCACAAGCCCATCATATCTTCCGCCACCACAAACCGTGCCCTTAGCACCAATGCTAGTAGAAACAAATTCAAATACGGTTTTAGTGTAATAATCAAGCCCTCTAACAATGTCTGGGCAAACTTCATACTCTACGCTTGCCACAGAAAGAAGTTTTTTAACTGTGTCAAAATGTGAAGAACATTCTTCACAAATATAGTCTAAAATCTTTGGTGCGTTTTTGCAAATTTCCTTGCAATCTTCATTTTTACAATCTAGAATCCTAAGCGGATTTTTAGCAAGTCTTTCTTTGCAAAGCGGACACAAGTTATCGTAATTATCATTAAAATATTCCTTTAATTTTTGCTCGTAAACTGGTCTACAATGCTTACAACCAATACTATTGATAAGTAATTTTAGTCCTTTAACGTTTAATCTATCGAAAAAACTTTTAGCAAGAATAATTGCTTCCGCATCAATATCCGCCTCTTTAGAGCCAATAAATTCTATGCCAAATTGGTGAAATTCTCTTAGCCTTCCAGCCTGAGGTCTTTCATATCTAAAACAAGGCGTTACGTAAAAAAGTTTGATAGGAAGGGCGGAGTTTGCCATACCGTTTTCCACAAAACTACGCACAACGCCAGCCGTTCCCTCTGGTTTTAACGTAATGCTTCTTCCACCCTTATCGTTAAAGGTGTACATTTCTTTGTTTACAATATCCGTTGTTTCGCCTACCCCACGAAGAAAAACTTCTGTGTGCTCGAAAATAGGCGTTCTAATTTCTTTAACGCCAAAAACCTCTGCCACGCTTCTAGCCGTGCTTTCAAGGTATTGCCATTTATATACTTCGCTAGGAAGAATGTCCTTAGTCCCTTTAGGAATGTTTATCATACTGTTTTTCCTTTGATTATAAAATATATTTTTTAAGGTCTTTTGATTTTTGTTCTTTTGCAAGTTTATCTTCTACAAAAGATTTATCAACGGTTACTTTTTTGCCTGTGCCGTCTGCACTAAACGAAACGTCTTCTAAAAGTTCTTCCATAACCGTATGAAGCCTTCTAGCACCAATATCTTCCCTTGTAGTGTTCATTTCTTCGGCAATTTCCGCAATAAGTTCTATTGCATCTTTTGTAAACTCTAAATCTACGCCGTCAACCCCTAAAAGTGTTGCATATTGAATTGTTATAGCATTTTTAGGCGTTGTTAAGATTTCTATAAAATCCTTTTTTGTTAGGCTATTTAGTTCCACAAGTATTGGAAATCTGCCTTGAAGTTCTGGAATTAAATCGGAAACCTTAGAAACGTGGAAAGCGCCCGCTGCAATAAATAAAATATAGTCTGTTTTTATTGCGCCGTACTTTGTCATAACGGTTGAACCTTCTACTATTGGAAGAATATCTCTTTGTACGCCCTCTCTCGATACGTCTTGACCGCTAGACTTAGAACTTTTTGCCGCAATTTTATCTATTTCATCTAAAAAGATTATTCCTTCGTTTTCTGCGCGCCTAATTGCTTCTTCGTTAACACTATCTTTGTCAATTAGTTTGTCTGCTTCTTCATCAATTAAAATCTTTCTTGCTTCTTTTACAGAAATCTTTCTTTTCTTTCTCTTTTTAGGCATTAATTCCCCAAAAATACTTCCAATACTAATTTCTGCACCGCCTGGCGTTAGTTCCATAGGCTTAATTTCATCAGCAACGTCAACTTCTATGGTTTCGTTGTCGTAATAGCCCTTTTCGTACCCCTCTCTAATATTTTTTTCAAATATTTCCATTGGGGTTTCACCTCTGTCAAAACGGCGAACGTCTGCTATTATTTTAACAAGTTTATCCTCTACAACCTGTCCTGCCTTTTCCATAACTTTTTTAAATCTTTCTTCTTTTACAAGCCTAACGGAACATTCTACTAAATCTCTTATCATAGACTCAACGTCTCTACCAACGTAGCCAACCTCGGTATATTTAGTTGCTTCTACCTTAACAAATGGTGCGCCGACAAGTTTGGCAAGTCTTCTTGCAATTTCCGTTTTTCCAACGCCTGTTGGCCCTTTAAGAATTATGTTCTTTGGGGTTATTTCCTCCCTTTGCTCGTCAGTTAGCATACTTCTTCTGTATCTATTGCGAAGAGCTACTGCAACTGCTTTTTTAGCCGTTTCTTGACCAATAATATATTTATTTAATTCGTTAACAATTTGTTTTGGACTTAAATTCATATTTGCCTCCTACAATGTTTCACAAGTTATGTGTCCGTTTGTAAACACACATATTTCGCTAGCAATTTCAAGCGCCTTAGTCGCAATATCCTTTGCAGAATAGTTCGTTTCTTTATATAAAGCCCTTGCGGCTGCTAGAGCATAGTTTCCGCCACTACCTATTGCGCAAACTCCACCGTCTGGTTCTATAACTTCGCCAGAGCCGGAAACAATTAATAAATTGTCTTTATCGGCTGTAATCATCATTGCTTCTAGTTTTCTGCCTGCTTTATCCATTCTCCAAAGTTCTGCAAGTTCCACGGCACTTCTCATTAAATTTCCAGAATATTTATTAAGCATCTCTTCAAATCTTTCAGTTAAAGTAAATGCGTCGGAAACAGAGCCTGCAAAACCTAAAATAACCTTGCCGTTATATATTCTTCTAACCTTTACTGCGTTGCTCTTGAAAATTACAGATTCAGACATTGTAACTTGTCCGTCACCTGCTATTGCAACTTCGCCGTCTCTTTTTACGGCACAAATTGTAGTTCCCTTAAACGTCGTCATTATCTATCTCCCTTTTTATAATATCTATTTTTTCTAAACTTCTTATTGCCATATATTTTTTTCTTTCCGCCTTGTCTTTAATATGATATTCTGTTTGCGGAAGTATGCCAAAATTGGCGTTCATTGGTTGAAAATCTTTTGTTTGCGTACTTATATGTCTGCAAAGCGAACCTAAAACCGTTTGGTTAGGAAAATCTATAGGTTTTTTGCCCGCTAATCTTCTTTGTATATTTATAGCGACCATAAGCCCTGAAGCAGTGCTTTCCACGTAGCCCTCTACACCGGTAATTTGTCCCGCAAAATATACGTTGGGGTTTTGCTTTAAGGAAAAATCACTATTTAAGCATTCTGGCGAATTGATATATGTATTTCTGTGCATAACACCATATCTAACAAATTCCGCATTTTTTAGGGCAGGAATTATAGAAAATACCCTTTTTTGCTCGCCAAACTTTAAATTTGTTTGAAAACCTATTAAATTGTAAATACTGCCCTCTTTATTTTCCTTTCTAAGTTGAAGACAAGCAAACGGCCATCTTCCAGTTTTAGGGTCTGTAAGTCCTGCCGGCTTTAGCGGTCCAAATCTTAGCGTATCAAACCCCCTTGAAGCCATAACTTCAATAGGCATACAACCTTCAAAAACGTCCGTCGTTTCAAACTCTTTTAACACGACCTTTTCCGCATTTATAAGTTGGTTATAAAGCTGTGTATATTCTTCTTTAGAAATTGGACAATTTATATGGTCCCCATCACCTTTATCGTATCTATCACCAACGAAGTAGTTATCAACGTCTAAACTTTCCTTAGTAACTATTGGCGCAGAAGCATCATAGAAATGTAATCCCTCTCCTACCAGTTCACTAATTTTTTTAGATAGGCTATCGGTTGTAAGAGGGCCGGTTGCAAAAACGGTAATTCCATCTAAAATGTCCGTAACTTCCGCGCTAATAACCTTTATATTTTTGTGGCTAGTTATCATTTGCGTTAAGGTGCTAGAAAACTTTTCTCTATCAACGGCAAGTGCATTTCCCGCAGGAACACCGCACTCAAAAGCCACCTTAATAACGCTAGAGCCAAGCCTTAACATTTCTTCTTTTAGTAGTCCACAAGCATTTCCATAAACGTCTTTTGATTTTAGCGAATTAGAACAAACTAGTTCTGCAAAATTTTTACTTTTATGTGCGGGAGTAGTAAAATCAGGCTTAATGTCAAATAGATTAACTTTAATTCCACAATTTGCTAAATATAAGGCGCATTCTGTACCCGCAAGTCCACCGCCTACAATATTAACTGTTTCCATTTTCTTTATAATCACAATTCTTGCTAGAACATTTTACTTGCCCGTCTACGCTTACAAGAAATGCTCCACACTTAGGGCATTTGTTTCCCGTTGGGATATCCCAACTCATAAATTTGCAGTTAGGATAGGAAGAACAGCCATAAAACACCTTTCCACCACGGCTAGTCATTTTTTTGGTTGGTTTTCCACACTCTGGGCAAACGCCGACAGATTCTGTTAAACTAATAGTGTTTTTACATTTTGGATAATTTGAACAAGCCAAAAACTTGCCAAACTTGCCTTCTCTTTCCACCATCATACTGCCACATTTTTGACAAACCATTTCTGTTGGAATAGCCACTTTTTCGTTAACCGCTTTTATGTTTTGACAAGTAGGATAATTTGAACAAGCATAATAGTTTCCATATTTGCCACTATTTATTATCATTGGCGAACCACATTTATCACAAATAACGTCGGTTACTCTAGAAGCCCTTAATTTTTCCTCAAAAGGCTTATAAAAATCTGCAATAAGTTTTTTCCAGTCCTTTCCAGAATCGCCAATTTTATCTAAATCGTCTTCCATTTTAGCAGTAAACGAAACGTTCATTATATCTGGAAAATAACTAACTAAAAAATCTATAAGTTCGTAACTAATTGGGTTAGGAACTAGATATTTTTTTTCTTTTTTTACGTATTCTCTTTTTTTGTCGGAAAGTTTAGCCATAATGGTAGCGTAGGTAGAAGGTCTTCCAATACCCTTTTCTTCCATGCTTTTAATTAAGGTTGCTTCCGTGTATCTTACAGGTGGTTTTGTGAACTTTTGCTCTTTAACTAATTTTACAAGTCCTAAAACTTCCCCGTTTTCCATTTGTGGAAGAAGTGCGTTTCCGCTTTCGTCGTCTTCTTCTTTTTTCGTGTCGTCATAAACGATAGTATAGCCCTTAAAGGTTAAAGTTTTTCCACTTGTTTTGTATACGAAATCACCTGCGCCGACTTCTACCGCAACTGAATTGTATACTGCTTCACTCATTTGAGAGGCTACGTAGCGGTCGTAGATAAGTTTGTATAGTTTGTATTGATTTTTATCTAAAATATCCTTTACGCTTTCTGGCGTTTTGTTTATATCTATCGGTCTTATTGCTTCGTGCGCATCTTGTGCGTCGTTTTTGGTCTTATATATATTAGGCCTTGTAGGAACGTATTCTTTTCCATAAGTTTTTTCTATATATTCTTTTGCAAGACTTTGTGCTTCTGAAGATATTCTTACAGAGTCTGTTCTCATATAAGTAATAAGCGCAATATTTCCCTTAGGTGTAGAAACGCCTTCGTATAGTCTTTGGGCAATTTGCATTATTTGAGGTGCGGAAACACCAAGCTTTATAGAGCCGTCTTGTTGCATAGTACTTGTAATAAAAGGTGCTGGTGCGTGCGATTTAACTACGCTTTTTTTAATAGATTTTACCCTATGCTCTAAGGATAATAATTGTTTTTCTACAAGTTCAGCCTCTTCTTTGTTTGCAGGCTTGTATTTCTTTCCTGCTTTTTCAACAAGTAATGCCTTAAATTTTGAATGACTATTATTTTCAAGTTCTGCCTTTAAGTTCCAGTATTCTTGTGGAACAAACGCTTCTATTTCCCTTTCTCTATCAACGACTAGTCTAAGGGCAACCGATTGAACCCTTCCTGCCGATAGGTTTTCGTTTAGTCTAGAAGATGCCGCAGGTGAAATGCTATAACCAACAATTCTATCTAAAACTCTTCTTGCTTGTTGAGCATCAACTAAATTCATATCAATTTGCCTAGGACTAGCAAGTGCGTTTTTAACCGCACGTTCTGATATTTCGTTAAAAACAATTCTGTTTTCTTCTTTTATATTTAGATTTAACACCTCGGCTAAATGCCAAGAAATTGCTTCTCCCTCTCTATCCGGGTCGGTTGCAAGATAAACTTTATCCGCCTTAGAAGCACTATCCATTAGTCTTTTAATATCCGCCTTTTTTTCTGGGGCTATAACGTAGTAAGGCTGAAAGTTATTAGCAATATTTACGCCCATATAATTTACAGGCAAATCTCTAATATGTCCCTTAGATGCTTCTACCTTAAAGTCCCCTTTAAGAAACTTTTCAATTGTCTTTGCTTTATGTGGAGATTCCACTATTATAAGTTGCATTTATACCTCCGCTTTTGCTGTAAGTCCGTACGTATTGACTCCGCTCTTTATTACTAATCCTTTAATCTCTAACATAGAAATTAAAGGTGAAACTTCAAATATAAGTTTATCTAACTCTCTGCAAATGTCTTCCACGTGTCTGTCGCCGTTTTTTAATACGGAAATTATTTCAATTTCCTCGTTAGATAAAACTACTTTTTCATCTTTAACACAATCTTTTCCATAAAACTCTAATATTTCCTGCGGTGAAGTTACGAGTACACTTCCCTTTTTTATTAGTTCGTTGCAACCCGCACCACACGAAACGTTTATGCTATATGGAATTGTAAACACAGTTTTTCCAAACTCCTCAGTATACTCTGCAGTATACATAGTGCCACTTTTTATTCCACCGCTTACTATTAAACAGCCATTGCCTAGCCCTGCAATAAGTCTGTTTCTTATAGGGAACATATGTGGCATAACTTTAACTTTTATTGGATATTCGCTAAGAACTAATCCCTTAGTTGCAACCTCTTCAAAAAGAGATTTATTATTAGACGGATAAATATTATCAAAACCGCCCGCCGTAATAGATATTATCTTACCTTTTTTTAGTCCCTCAGTAATAGCAACTTTATCTATGCCATCGGCAATTCCAGTAACTAAAGTAAAGCCAGCGTCTATTAGGGTTTTGCAAAAATTACTTGCTATATCCATTTGAAGCGGTATGCTTTTTCTACTACCTACAACGGCAAATATTTCCGTTTTTAATAATTCTAAATTGCCTTTTGCGTATAAAACTATCGGCGGAAAAGGCATTTGCCTTAATGATTCTGGATAATTGCTTGAAAAAAGTGTTAAAGCCGTAATTTTTGATTTTTCTAAACTAGAAGTAATCCCTTCAAAATACTCTTTATTTAAGGATTGTTTCATTGAAAGATAGGTTTCTTCCCCTAGACTCACTATAATATAGTCTTTAAGGCTTTCTAGCATAATTTTAAGGTTACAGTTTATTTCTAATTCATCTTTTATAACCTTTTTATGCTTGTAGTCAATATCAAAACTATCTAGCCATAATAAACTTAATTCCTCTTTAGTGTACATTCTATTCACCAATTAACTATGCCTATAACTAATTGCCTCTAACATATGCACAGGTTTTATATCTTCTGATAAGCACATATCAGCAATCGTTCTAGCCACCTTTATAATTCTACTTCTTGCCCTTGGCGAAAGTTTTAACTTTTCATAGGCATTTTTCAAAATATCTTCACAAGGCTCACTAAGTTTGCAATATTTTTTGATATGCTTTTCTTTCATATCGCTATTGGTTAGAATATTGTCTTTTTCAAACCTCTTCTTTTGAATAAGCCTTGTCCTATTAACCCTTTTCCTAACAACTTCAGACGTTTCCCCATCACAAGCATCACTAAGTTCGCTATACATAACTCCGTCTACGTGAACTTGCAAATCAATTCTGTCCATTAAAGGTCCAGATATTTTTGCCTTATATCTTGCAATTTGAGATGGCGTACAAGTGCATTCTTTATCTTTTGAACCAAGATTGCCACAAGGACACGGATTTATACTTCCGCACATAATAAAGTTTGCAGGATAACAAACGCTACCATTTGCTCTAGCAATAGTTATTTCACAATCTTCTAATGGTTGTCTAAGAGATTCTAACGTCGAACGACTATACTCTGGCATTTCATCTAAAAATAGCACTCCGTTGTGGGCAAGGCTAATTTCCCCTGGCTTAATGTTTGCCCCGCCACCCGTTAACGAAACGGTTGTGGCTGTATGGTGAGGACTTCTAAAAGGTCTTTTATATATTATGCCCTCGTCCTCTTTAATAAGACCTGCTACCGAATGTATTTTAGTAGTTTCTAGTGCTTCTTCAAAAGTCATATCAGGCATTATGGTTGGAATACATTTTGCAAGCATAGTTTTACCAGTACCAGGTGCGCCAACGAACAAAATGTTGTGCCCGCCAGAAACGGCAACTTCTAATGCCCTTTTTGCAGTTTTTTGACCCTTAACTAAACTTAAATCGCTATCGTAATTATAATTTAGAGATTGCAAACTATATTCTCTTTTTTGCAATTTTTCTAATTGTTTTAAGCCGGATAAATGGTCGACGACCTCTGTTAGAGAACTTGCAGGATAAACGTTTATTCCGCTTACAAAAGACGCTTCTTTTTCGTTGCCTTTAGGAATTATAAAGGTATCAAAGCCATCTTCTAAGGCGGATATAAGAATAGGCAAAACGCCGTTAACTCTTCTTAAACTTCCATCTAGTGATAATTCTCCGATAAAAACTATTTTTTTAGTATCGCACACAAGTTGAGAACTTGCAATTAAAACGCCAATCGCTAGCGGAAGGTCTAAAAACGAACCCTCTTTTTTCACACTCGCAGGAGCAAGATTTGCCGTAATTTTTTTAATAGGCATAGTTCTTCCGCTGTTTTTTATAGCCGAACGAACACGTTCTTTAGCCTCTTTCACCGCGGTATCGGCAAGTCCGACAATATCTAGCGCTGGAAGACCATTATTTACGTCAACTTCAACTTCTACCGGAAAACCTTTAAGCCCTACTAGAGAATAACTAAAAACCTTTGCTATCATAATTTATCCTACTTTATACCCGCTATCATATTCCAAGAATATATGCCCATATTTCCCCCAAGTCCAAGAAGACCTGAAACTGAAAGCGCAAAAATTACTAGACAAATAAAACCAAGTATTATAAAAATTAGCCTTTGTGTGTTTATTTGCGCCCCTTTAATAGTGAACAACGTTTTATCATTTTTAAGTTTTATACTATCTATCATTGTAACAGAAATTGCGCCTGCAAATATACTGCCAAGTAGATAGTTGCTAATTTCACCACCAATAAATAGATAAGGAATTATACTTGCAAAAAGCCCTACAAGTAACGTTACAAAAGGAACAACCTTATTATGTTTATATTCTAAACTATAAGACTTTTTATTTGTTAAATACTTAACTAGCATATAAATTCCAAAGATTAAAAGCGCTAAGTTAACAATAGTAACTAATAGATTTGCAAAAATAACCTTTCCGCTTCCTAGATTTTGACCGCCAAAATTAACAATCCAACCAAGCGGATTATATGAAGACGACAAATTAAACCCTTCTCTAAACAACCTAAACGCTAAATCGACAGAACCGCTTGAAGCATATTGATACGAATAAATTTTTCTTGCAAAAATCGGTGCTATCACGATTATAGTAATTGTAAACAATAAAGCAAAGTAGAGCATAAGAAGAGAACATAAAGTTGCTTTTCTAAAATAATTTGCTTTAATTGTGCCTTTATCTTGCTCGTTTGCCATTTTTAGCCTATATTTGTAAGCATTGTATTGCCTGTTCATTCCAAATGCAAATATTGTTAAAATAGGTGCGATAGAAAATACAGCGGTTCCTTTTATCGCAACTGCAAGGGCAAACATTATACCTGAAAGTATAACGTTAGAATATCCTTTATTAGTAATAGAACTAATTCCCCTTTTGTAGAACTTAAACATAAAGGTTAAAGCCATAACTATAAAGAACGTGGAAATAGAAAGCGTACTACCAACCGTTGCCAACCCTAGCGCTATGCCAGATATAGCATAGATAAAGGAAAGCAATAACCCCTTGCCATTAGAGTTAAACATTGTTTTTCCCAAATAAAATAGGGCGATAATAGTTAGTATAGAAAATATATAAGGCATAAGTCTAATGCCAAAAGCATTGTAGCCAAAAAGCGTTCCAAGTGCTAAAATGTATGCACCTAGTGGATTTGTCTCTCTATCTATATAAGCGATAGAACCTTCTCTTAAACTACGAATACCTTCCATAACAAAATATTCGTCACTTCTTAACAAACAAGCGGAATTATTTTGATATTTAGTTTCATTTCCCTCAATAATAACTCTATTTATATCAAAGGTGTTTTGTTCGTCAATAAGCGAATTTCCCCTAGCCTTTGCTTTTTCTGATGTGAATAAAGAAGTTGCAGAGTCCAAATTAGTTTTCCAGTCTGCGCTAGTAGTTCCCTTAGCGCCACTACCTTCGCAAGAAAGATTAAACACCATTGGTTTACCACTAGGGTCTACACCAGTTAGAGCAATCTCGTTAATCTTAACGTCATACTTCGATATAGATAGGCTTGAAATTAATATTAAAAACACCTCGCTATCTTGTGATGGCACGCTTGTTCCAATTACAGAACGCATAAGTTGCCATTCGCCAGGTCTAACGCCTTCTACGGTATTTTTTACGTCGTCAATACCATCTGTAAAAGTAGAACCCTTTGAAGTAGCAAACCCAACCCTTAAAGTAAACTCTTTAGCAGTATTTACCGAATTATCTTTTATTGCAAGACCAGCATAGTTAACCCATAATGCCTTAGGGGTATAACCTTTATATTCATTTTTTAAATCAACGGAAAAACACACAGCGTCGTTATAATCTGTGTAAATAGTATCTGTACTATAATAGGTTTTTGGCGAACCAATTCCTAAACCAAACGCACCAATAATTGCAAAAATAACGGATATTAATGCAAGAGTTAAACCTACAATATGCTTTTTAATAAAAATGGAAATATTGGTTTGTCTGCCAGTTTGTTTTTTCATTTTTATTCGACTCCTATAAAGCGATATTTTTGTATAAAGCCCCATTTAAATAAAATATTATATAATATTATATAATATAATAAAAAAATTGTAAATGCTTTAACTACAAAAACTAATGGACATTAATAAAAAAAATATCAAAAAATAGTAAAAATAATAAAATTCAAGACATAAAAAAACAAGGCTTATAGTTGTAAGCCTTGTAATTTTTTTGAATAGAATTATCTAGCAATTTCTTTAACTTTTGCTGCTTTTCCAGTTCTTTCACGCAAATAGTAAAGTTTAGCACGGCGAACCTTACCTCTTCTAACTACTTGAATGTCAGCAACCTTTGGTGAGTGGATTGGGAAAGTTTTTTCTACGCCAACACCAAAAGACATACGACGAACTGTAAAGGTTTCGCTTATTCCACCGTTTTTACGTGCAATAACTACGCCTTCATATGCTTGAAGTCTTTCTTTGTCACCTTCGACAACCTTAATCATTACTTTTACTGTATCTCCTACGTTGAATGCAGGAATGTCTTTTTTTACGTTTTCTTGATTGATTGCATCAATAATATTGCTCATTTGCTTTACCTCCATTTTAATAACGTTCTTTACCAAAATTGTAAGCGGAACGTTCAAAGCGTTATATATGTTATCACATTTTTTTTATCTTGGCAAGTGTTTTTCACCTATAAAACGCATTTTCTATATGATTTATTTGTCCATTTTCTATTTCTACAACGTCAAACCTACAACTTTTATCATAAAGTTTGTTTTTCATCATAAATTCTTCAGCAAGTCTAAAGTATTTTTCCCTTTTTCTAAAATCAACTGCCTCTGATGGGTTGCCATACGTATTATCCGTTCTGGTTTTGACTTCTACAAATATTATATAGCCGTCGTCTTCACAGATTATATCCACTTCGCCAAGCTTGGTTTTATGATTTCTTTCTAAAATCTTTAATCCTTTATCTTTTAGAAATTCGCAAGCCTTTACTTCGCCTGCTCTACCCAAAAATTTTTTATAAAAGTTTTTCTGTGTAATTTGCAAGGACCTATCTCCTTAATTTTTTCTATATGAACTTTTGTTCCATACCCTTTATGCTTTTCAAATAAGTATTCGGGAAATTCTTTGGCTTGCTCAACCATTAAATTGTCTCTATAAACCTTTGCGACTATAGATGCACAGCCTATTGTGTAACTGTTATAATCGCCTTTTATTATGTATTTTGCATTTATATCAAGCCCTGTATCGTTTCCATCTACAAAGGTTATATCTGGGCTTATTTTTAAGCCTTTTACCGCATTTTGCATACATTTTTTAACTGCGTTTAGTATGTTTATTTCATCAATTTCTTCCGGACTAATACTGCAAATATTATAACAAAGAGCAGTTTTTTTAATTTGCTCTGCTAAAATTTGCCTTTTTTTCTCAGAAAGTTTTTTGCTATCGTCCACTCCTACAATTAAACTTTGTTCATCTAACGGCATAATAAGAGCACAACAAACAACCGGGCCAGCAAGCGGACCTCTGCCCACTTCATCTACCCCTGCAATTATTTTATATCCTTTTTGATTATACTCTCTTTCGTATACAAGTTTATCCATAATTAGTCAAGAATAATTTTACCTATTCTTCCCTTTCTAAAATCATCTATAATTGCCGTTCCACAACGTTCATAGTCAAATTCTCCGCCACGAAGCAAGAACCCACGTTTTTTGCAAATGGCTTGCAACCTTTCTTCTGCGGTTTTAGCATTTGTATCAATTCCATATTTTTCAAAAACAAGTTTTGGACAAATAATTAATAATTCGTCAATAAGTTCTAACGAAAGGTCTAAAAAATCAATATTGGCATCATTCATGCTTCCAACGTAGGCAAGATGTTTAGCATAAGTTTGATTTTCAAACGCAGGAGGCATTGTTCCCGGAGTGTCTAAAAGTTCTAGTTCTTTAAGCCTTATCCATTGTTTGCCCTTAGTAACGCCCGCCTTGTTTCCAACAACCGCTTTTTTCCCGCCTGCAAGTGCGTTTATTATGGTAGATTTGCCCGTGTTAGGAATTCCTATAACCATAATCCTCATAGGCTTAAACACGCCTTTTGCCTTGTTTCTATCCACCTTGTCTTTAAGAAGTAGGAAAATTTTTGAATACAAAAGGTCAACCGCCCTTTTGTCCATAGCCGATATACTAATAGCCTCTTTTCCCTCTTTTTGAAATTCCAAAATCGTCCTTTTAGCGTCTTCTGTAGATATTAGGTCAGACTTATTTAGAACGTATAAAACTTTTTTATCCTTAAAAAGCCCTTGAAGTTTTTCGTTAATCGAGGCCCTAGGCGCCCTTGCGTCTAAAACCATCATAACGCCGTCAACAACTTTTAGGTTTTCTTCCATCATTCGCATTGAAGCGGTCATATGACCAGGAAACCATTGTAAATGTTGCATACTATTCCTCCTTATCCTTTCCTATAAGGTCTGGTCTATACATTTTTGTAATTTCTTGGGCTTTGTTTTTTCTCCACTTGTCTATCTCTTGGTGATTTCCACTAACTAAAACGTCTGGAACTTTTAACCCCATAAACTCTTGTGGACGTGTATAATGGGGGTATTCTAGCATACCGCTAGCAAATGATTCCTCTCCAAGCGAATCACCACTTATAACACCGTCAACGTATCTACATACCGCATCAACGGTTGCCATAGCAGGTATTTCACCGCCTGTTAAAACGTAGTCGCCGATAGATAATTCTTCATCTATAAATAGGTCTAAAACCCTTTGGTCTACCCCTTCGTAATGCCCACATAGAAATAAAAGCCAATCTTTTTTTGCATATTCAACCACAAGTTTTTGACAAAGAGTTTTGCCCTTTGGGGACATATAAATTCTTGTTGATTCGTGATTAGGGTCGATTGACAAAATAGCATCTGCCAAAGGTTGCGGTGTCATAACCATTCCTGCTCCGCCACCAAATGGTGTGTCGTCGCATTTTTTATGTTTATCTTTAGTATAACTTCTTATGTCGTGCACGTTTATTTGAAGTTTGTTATTCTTTTCCGCCCTGCCGATTATACTTGTTTTTAGTGGAACGAACATTTCTGGAAAAAGTGATAAAATATCAATTCTCATAAAAAGCCACCTCTAAAAGTTTATCTTTTTTAACAAAAACCTTTTTTTCTATTAAATCGACCTTAACGAGCAACTTTTTAAGAAAAGGAAACCTCATAATTTTTCCATTATCTTCTACGGTAAAGTAATCGGTTTTGGCGCTTGTTACATCAATAATTTTTCCATAATTTTTTTGTTCTTCGTCAAAGACAAAACAGCCGATAATATCCGCTATAAAGTAACTGCCTTCATCAAGTTTAACGGCGTCTTCTCTTCTAATGAAAACGTCCATATTTCTAAGCATTTCACTAGCATTTCTATCTTCCACCCCAGAAAGTGCA
>JAEIGA010003692.1_pt1 | contig 23856 bp, 22 predicted proteins | sample 9270691 | NCBI WGS metagenome assembly JAEIGA01 (sample SAMN17057246, study PRJNA624740) | gut metagenome | biome: biome; isolation source: fecal sample | host: Bos grunniens | place: China: Xizang | collected 2019 | reverse complement strand
TATCGGCTCTCAAGGTCCTTTCTACACCAAGAGCGAGACTGATACGCTATTGAACGGATATGTCCCAAATACGAGGACAGTCAACAGCAAGGCATTGTCCAGCAATGTCACGTTGACTGGTGCGGACATCAATATGACAGTCAATGGCGTTACATCGACCATCAATGACTATGGCACTACGACCAACGCTGCTCTCGACCAGAGAGTCCAGACTGCCGACCTTAAAGTCCCAGTAACTACTCAGACCCTTACCTCTGCACAGAAAACTAGCACGCAAGAATGGGCTGGTTTGAAAGTGCTCACCCAACAAGAATATGATGATCTAGCAACTAAAGATGGTGGAACCATCTACTTTGTGAAAGAGGCTTAATCTATGTCTATCCATGCTACCAGTACGAAAGTCTATAGTGGGGCTCAGATGCTCACTAAAAACGGGATGGCCACACCATCCACAGATACGTCTTTCTGGGCATCATTTTCGAGACTCGCACAAGTCGATAGTGGAAATGGATGGGCAACATTGACAAGAAGCATTACGAATGATTATTCCAATATTCAAACATCCACTGATTCAGTAGACTTAATCGGCAACAGTACGTATACGGCGATTGTGGAAATTCAAAACTGTTCTATTGCGTCTGGCATCTTAGTATTCGCTCAAACGACTGCTGCTCAAGACCCTGTAAGCGCATACACTGTCGTGAGTGGATGTAACTCTGTTACTGGGAACATCATGGGCGTAGCGATTAGTGGTAGTTCTACCCCAAGATATAATGTCTATGTATTTAGCACAAAAAGCTCGTTCCAGAGAGGTCTTGGGTATTACTTCCACCCAGATACTGGGGCTGGTAGCCTTGATATTCGTGCGACTGTTCTTGCTGGCGACCATTCTTCAGACTGGCAAGATTATTGTGGAGATAATTACGAACCATACGTTGGCGCTACTCCATCACCACTTATCAAAGGTGTTGCTCATGTCAGTACCAGTAAAAACTTGCTCAATACGCAGAGTGATAGCAATGGTGAGTATTTTGGAACGACGAGCCAGCAGACATATAGTGGGAAAAACTTATATCTACCAATTCCTGTCTTGACTCCTAGTCTTGGTATTGGTGCTGTATATGATAATATTACTGGCGAAATTACTTTAAGTGGGACTGGCAGTTCCACGTGGAGCGATACATTTAGCCAATATTATATTTCTTTGCCAGCTGGGGCGTACACAATATCCCTTAGCAATACTATACCGTTAAATGCTCGGATTAGGATTATGTATACGGATAATACATATGCAGACGCCACAGTATGGAATACTCAAACAAGTGTAACAGCAACTGCAACTCAAAACATTAAGAGTTTCCGCCTATGGTTTAGTGGCACAAACGGCACCAATGTTGATGGTGTTAAATTCAAAATCCAAGTTGAAACAGGCTCTACGGCAACTTCATTCGAGCCATACGTAGGTGGCATTCCTTCCCCAAATCTAGACTACCCACAAGAAATAGTCACTGGGAAAATAGCTGGGAAAAACCTGCTGGACCTTTCGACATTTGTAAAGGGTCGTGTAGATAACGGAGTTATTGGATATGCCAACGATACGACAAGTTTCAGTTATACCGATGACAGTATCACATATACGACTGTGGCAAATTATCGTGGAGTAGTGTCCGATTTTATTCCAGTAAAACCAAACACGCCATACATTTCTTCGGCAAGTTCGTATGGTAGCTCTGGTATGTATCGGGATTATTATGACTCGTCGAAGAACTGGATTTCAAGATCGACGGACAATCCCCAAGTCACACCGAGTAACTGTGCTTATATGCGAGTCAACCTTCAATACTCTTCTACTGGCACCACCACAGTCTCTCGACCGATGCTTGAGGAAGGCTCTACTGCTACAACATTCGAGCCATATTTCACCCCTATCGAACTAGCAAAGATAGGTGACTACCAAGACAAGGTGTATAAGAGTGGAGATGATTGGTATACTCGTAAGGAAATAGCGAAAGTGGTTTTGAATGGCACTGGTGATTATGGAACATTGGGAAATGGAAGTGGTGGCGAGAAAAGATTTAGATTAATAGATAGCGCTGTTGGTAATATTCCTACGAATGTGAGAGGAACATATTGTGATAAATATCAAGGTGTAACACAGTCAAGTTCTGTACCAACACCTAACTCAATTGCACAATGGTCTCAGCAGAATATGTTACTTGTCACCACAGATAAAACAACATATTCTCTAGACGATTTCAAGGCAGATTTGGCTACTAGCCCTGCAACAGTATACTGTGTAGGTGCTACCCCGACCGACACTGCTATTACTGACTCAGCTACAATTCTTTGGCTAAACAAATACGATACCGACTCATTGCCACACCACAAGTACATCAACACCAGAAGGACTACCTATGTTGGGGCATCTGGACTAGCCAGTGCAATAGATTTGTATGATGGTAGCTACGCAAGCACTCTTCCGACCTACTCCACTGCAAACGACCATCATCTTACCACGGCAAACGGTGGAACATACACGGTAAGTCTCCAGAATATCAGTGCCAAAATCATCAGTGGCACAGTGACATTCTCAGTGTTCACCAACCAGAGAAAGATAGATTTCTCATGGAATGGTAGTGCAACCAGCACTAGCGTATCAGTCTCTCTCCAAGCAGATGAATATATTAAGTCTATCTATGCCTACATCCCACAAGACGCAGATGCTGGCATCACACTAAGCCAACAACTCGAGAGTGGCTCTCTCACGGATTTCGAACCATACTACAATATCGTCAAGATCTATGCTGGCGATGACCTAGTGTTCGAAGATACATCTCTCACTGATTAGAAAATAAATTTAATAATGCGTTTCCATTGCTATAATTAGGGTATGGAAAAATGTTCAGAATGCTCTAAAAAACCTATGCCGAAACAGACGGTCTGCGGAACTCCGCCAGTGGTTGAGATTAACAACCCGAGCGAGGTAGTTCTTTTCCACCGAAAAGATTTCCCAGCATCTCTCGGCGATGATACAACTAACCCTCCAATGCAGGGTCAATATAGAAATATCTTATTGGTATACGAAGCCAATAACCACGCCTATCTATTTAACTCAGATGGTATTTACACAGAAATCTCTGCTATGGATGGCGTGTCAGTAACGTCTATCAGACTAGACAATAACCACGTGATTGTCGACTACTCAGATGGTCGTAGCGTGGATGCTGGTGAAATCAATATCCCACTGTACGACACCGTTGGTCAACACACCGATAGGGCTATGACTCAGAAAGCCACGTCAGATGCGTTGAATACCAAGGTCGATAAGGTTACTGGCAAAGGTCTCTCAACTAATGACTACACCGATGCCGATAAGACCATCGTGGAAACCAATTTGAACCACTCATACATCACCGACATGTCAGTCTCATCCACTGCTGGAATGGTGAGTATGACTATGCCCGAACAAAACCCGAACACTGGCGAGACTGGCAACATTGTACGAAATCTCCCAGTAGCATCATCTGAAAGCGCTGGTGTGATGAACTCTGCCACATTCGATGCTATATCTGAGAACACTAGGGCTATTCAAGCCATCCAAGGTGGCTCAATCGCAGTTAGTGGTCTAGCAGAAAACCCAACACAAAGCGAAATTACTGCTGCTTGGAAAACCGAAACTGGACTTACTACACTTGTCAACCGTGCCCAGGTATATGATATCGACCATAACAAAGTTTGGACATACTATCTAAACAGTGATACTTGGTATGCTACAACGAACACTACCCAGGTTGTGGTGAACCAATGGACCAACGCTTCGGCTGGTGTCGTTAAGGGCTCTACCATCAACGGTCAGATCTTTGCAGAAAACGATGGCACTGGTTCGGTCAACGGTTGGGATACTCTCGTATCTACGGTCAATACCAAAGAGCCTGCAATCGCAGCTGGAACCTCATCACAATACTTCCGTGGAGATAAGACATGGCAGACACTCAACAAAGCCGCCGTTGGACTTTCTAATGTAGACAATACTTCCGATGCTACTAAGAAATCGGATTTCACTGGTGCAATCGCTAACGGGAACACTGGATTTGTAACTGGTGGTGCAGCATACACGGCACTTGCCGATAAAGCTCAAATCACCGTGACGTCTACTGACCCAGGAGAAGGCTCCACCCTAGCAGCAGGCTCATTCATCGCAGTTTACGAGGCATAAAAATATGGCAACATTCTTTAGCGACCAAATTGTAGCATATTGGATAAACTTAGATAACTACGTGTACGGTACGTTGACTGGCAATGTCAGTCGTTCTGGCACGACTATCACGTTGTCCAATATGCAACTAACTGTACGTACCAGGTACCAGTCTTGGGGTACGATGAATATCACATTCTATGTGAATGGTGTTGCCACTGGTCTAGCGTTAAACCCTACTGGTACGTTCGGATTAAATAACGCATCATTTACGGCCCCGATAGGACAAACTAGTGCCTCGGTTGGGTGGTCATCATCGGATGGCTACTCTGGCAGTTTCACAGTAACATTCCCTGCTGGTGCATCTGCTCCGACTGGCTTGGCTATATCTAATGTCGTGCCGAGTGTTGACTCGGTTACGGCAACCGTATCCGTTACTGGCTGGGGGGCTGGTGGAACTGGCACTAACTACAAAGTTTTGCACATCTGTTCTAATCAGACACACGATTATACTAGGTATGAAACTGTCCAAGGTAATGAACTCTCTAGCAACATCACCGTGAACAATAACTCTCTAGGTGTAATTACCTTAACTGGCAACACAACTTACTACACCTACGCTAGAGCAGATAATGGTACCCTATTCTCAGAAACTGGGTATTCTCCAGTTACTACTCTTGCTCCAGCATTGACTGCCAAATCGGTAGTGAGCGTAGAAGAAACATCTGCCGTCATCAGCGTAACCACGGCTGCAGATGGCAATGCCTTAGTCAAGAACATCCAGTACAGCCTAGACAACTCCACTTGGACTACTGGCACGACAGTAAACAGTGGCTCTGCTACTACGACCACGTTTACTGCGACTGGCTTGACCACTGGAGTCCCTAATACGATCTACCTAAGAGTGAACACCACCTCTGGTAGCACGGCTAGTGGTTCGGTAACTGCTACTCCACTTGCCCCATACAAGCTTTACTGCTCAGTAAACGGCAAGACTAAGAGAACCAAAAAAATGTACTGCTCCGTAAATGGAAAAACCAAAGCAGTCAAAAAGCTTTACGCATCAGTAAACGGTGTGACTAAAAGAGTATTCTAAACATCATCTTGACTATTGATATAATCAATAATTCTGTTCAGAGTAAAGCACACCTGGTCTGGTTGATTTCTTATCATATCTGGAGTAATTCTAGGTATCTTCATATATACAATTATAGCATTCTATGTTATTATCAAGTTATTAATAAAGGAGGAAATAATGGCAATTAACACATCTGATTTAGACAAGGCTGTGAGCTTCATCAATGCTTACGGTTCTCTCTTAAAAGATGAAGATAACGTAAAATTCTTTGCCAGTTTGCCAGAGTCTATTGCTGCTGCTAAAAAAGCTATGGCAGATAACGAAGAAAAGTACGCAATTATGCTTGACTGCGTTACTAGGTGGGCTAACCAACTAGCATTCGCCTTATTCCGTGATAACGCAATTACTGATGAAATCAAGGATGCTTTCTATGCACTCTTGCCAGTAGCTGAAACTACTGCTCGTGCTAAGGCATTTGCAGATGCTAGAAAAGAACGCATCGACGACATCAATCTCAAGCACGATGAAATCATTAAGGAACAGAAAGGTCTAGGTATCTTCCAGGCTATCCTTAGTGGTATGAGCGAAGAACAAGCTAAGGAAAAACAAGCTGAGTACGACAATCAGGTCGCTCAAGCATCACGAATGAGATAGGAGATAAGACGTGGGCAGACTTTGGAAAACTATCGGAGGTAAACGAGTCAGAACCAAGGCTGGTGTGGCTCACGAATATGCAGCTTTCCAAAGTTCTGCCAAGGCTAAAGCAGAGCGTGCTTCTCGCAACTCTGCTCGCCGTGCAGCCATAAGAGCTGGAAAAGTTCGTAAAGGCAGTGGTAAGGACCTGGATCATATCGATAGCAATCCGTTAAACAATAGTAAATCAAATCTAAGAGTAGTCTCTGCTCATGTCAACAGGGGCAAGGCAGAGAACTCTAGGTTGAAGCGTTCAGCACGCAAGAAGAAAAGGAGTTGATATGCCTATTAACAAGGTCAAGTCTGGATATAGGTTCGGTACTAAGGGGAAAATTTACTCTTCTAGACAAGGTGCTCTCAAGCAGATGCGAGCAATTAAAGCTAATCAAAGTAAGAAGAAATAAGATGGATATTGGTGGTGATGACAAAAAGAGATGCGAATATGATGACCCGTATTCGTTTTTAGCTCTTCACATTATCCTATCCAGTGGACAGTTTGAAACTCAGAGAATGTTATTTGATGATGACCATATCAGAAGAATGCTCATCAAAGAGGTTAGGGGGCAAGATTTGTGTGGGCCATTCGTGGATGCCATAATTACAGACATTCTGTCCAATGGAGAGAGAATGGAAATGTGCCAAGAGCTAGATAAGTTAGCTCTTTATTTTTACAAGAAATTAGATTTGCCTAGACTTAGGGCGAAAATAGCGGAATACAAAACTAAATTTCAATTATAGATTTTTTATTCTATAATTTAAGTATGAAATGTGATTGTAACTCCAAAAAGAAATGTGACTGCCTTGGTTGTAAGCCAGCGAGGTATGGTGATTGCTCGTTCGATATTCAAGCAAACCCATATAACAGTCACGAATGGATTGTAACCGCTAATGGGATGTCCCATAGGGTGACACTTCCACCTACAAATGAGACAGACACCAAGCTGTCCATTAACTCTACAAATGCTACTATGAATTACGCAGCCGAAAGGCATAGCGACACCATCACTGGTTCTCAGATCGGTGATATCGTTAAGCTAGATGACTTGCGTGATGTTAATTTTGACCCTAGCTTTACTGGTACATGTTCAGAGCTAGTGTTCCGTAAATACGCAGACTGTGGCGAGGGATGTGAGTCCCCGAAAGATAAGTGGTCTGGCTTCAACATCAACACCACTGGTGCTAAGCAAGACTACATCCGCTATGTCCGTGGTGCCAACGCCTATGGCTGTCCAGAATATCTCGATGTTCCAACTGACCTAGACGAGTACTGGTTGGCTGGTTGGAAAACCGATGGCGAACACAAAGAGTTTGGTTACTACCAACCAGAATATAGCGAAATCCCTAAAGATGATTTCGGCAACTATATTGTCGCATCTGTTGACCCAGATACCAAGAAACCTATCTATGGCTCATTGCCATTTGACTGCATTCTCCGCAACTTGATGAGCAACCTAGGTATGGATGTCTATGGTACGTGGTCAGTTATCCAAGAAACCCCAGCATTCTCTGCTAACTTCAACCCATCAACTGGCGACTTTACTATCGACTGGAATGACTGGTATACTGCAACTACCCCTTGGACACACTGTGGTAGTGGTCGCATCTATGGCAAGGTCAACTGGGTTACATCATTCAACGCCGAGACTGGATACATGGATTACTATATTCAATCTATTTATTTCGATAGGGTTGTCTGGACAGTAGACCAAGGATACTCTGGCGGTGTTCCAGTTTACTTCACTTTGAAAGGTGTCTCCATTCCTACTGGTACAGAAACAACGCTCTTGAACCGCAGACAATACTCTGCTAACTCGAACTGGTCTGAGACTTTGCATAGCACCATCTCTTGTGGCTACACCATTTCTGTTGCTCCAGGACAAACAGTTGGTCCACTCAACTTTGCATACACCTATATTGACTGGACTGGCGATGATGAGGGCTATCTCCAAATTAACTTCAAGAACAAGCTAAGTGGTTGGGGAGGCTGTTAGTATATGGCTTTCACTGTTAATAGATCGGTATCATGGCGAGCTGGCGAAGGTACACCTGAAAAATACACCTTTACTCTTAATGCCGTAGTCGATGTCGTAAGCGTGGTAAATAACGTTGCTACCATTTCGGTTGTCGGTACCATCGGGGTCCAGAACTATCCTACACAGTCCAGAAACTTATTCGCAGCGTCAGACTTTGCCGTATTAACAGTGGCTGGAAAAGACCCAGCAGACTATCAGTTTACTCCAGGGACGTCTTATTATCAGTCCCCTCTCCCAGCTTTGCCAAACGCTCCACAATCCTATGTCGATGCCGTTATTGCCGAATTCCGTGGTGATACCTACATCTCGGACGGCAATAACAAAGTGTCGCTATACACCAAGAATAATGGGGTAGTGGTAAATGCCTATGATGGCTCTACGTACCAAAGCACAGCTATCAATACCACTTTCACCGTCACCATCCCTGCAACGGGCAACGTGGACCTTCTCATTTGGAATACATCAGGTTGTTCATCATCAACCGCTTACACCTGGTTGCAACACGAAGTCTGGGCATCTTGGTTCGACCTTGACTACCGACCAGGTGCATCATCTAACGGCACATCTTTGCTATCTCATAATCGTAGTGCTGGTGTTGCCAATATCTACAACGGCTCATCTTGGGTTACTATGAGAACCACTGGTGCCCCAACTGAAAAGGGGAACCCACCATCCATCTACCACGACAGCGACTGGTGGAACCAAAGAAAACTCGGGCAAGAATAAAAAATAAAATAGTGCATCTCATTGTTATAATTTAAGTATGAAATGCGATTGTGAAAGAAAATGTCGTTGCGAAGTACCAGTTATCGGGGTAGAAGAAATCCCTGATAATTTGGCAATGCTCAAATTCAATTTCGATGGCGTATCTACACTATACGACTATCGCAATATGATTGAGCAAATCCAGACTGATACAACGCTCACGGCTGACTCTATTAAGAGAGTCCTAAATTATATGGCTGAACGCCACACCGACACTATCTCGGCTAAGGAATTAGGTTCAATCTTACACTTGGCAGATATTGCCGATATCAACATCACCGATGTTGAAAACTATTCTATGCTCATCTACAAGAAAGACTCTGACTGTTCGCAAGGTTGCGAGGGTATCAATAACTCTTGGGCTGGTTGGAATGCAAATAACAACCAGAACACATCAGTCCAGACTGTTATGGGTTTCGACCAAGACTCTAGACCGTATGCCCTGCAAGCTCCAGCAAATGCTAACCAATACTATCAGTTAGGGTGGAATGCTGGCAATAAGGTTGGATATTCCCAACCAGTAGAAACTACGGTAGCTGCAGTCACCGACTCAGATAGCAAAGTTTCTATGGTGGTGGTAGATCCGATTACCAAGCAACTAAAGACTGTCAAAGTTTTAGCATCTAAATTACAGGCGATGACGGAGGCTTAATATGACTAAACCAGATGAATACTACAAAAAAGACTGTGACAAAATAGATGCAAAGTGCGTCAATGCTTTCTTCGAACTAGAGCTAGAGCCAACTAACCCATCCATTCTTAAATCAGTTAGCTCTTGGGGGGAGAACGAAGTCGACCTAGCTCCAGCAGTTAAAGATGCTGAGACTATGACTTATCTCAAACTCTATCCAGAGAATGACCCTACTTATCTAGCCTACTATGCAGAAGATGAGGTGCCTCAGTGTATCTACGGAGAAGATTTGGCAAGGATTATTCCTATGACCAAACTCAAGGATGTCAACCAAGGCGTTGAGCCAGTAGATGGAGAAGTCTATATTTACAATGGCACTACTGATTTGTTCGAACCATTCGACTTGATGGCATTTATCACTGATGCCGAGACTAGAATTTCATCACTAGAGAACAGAACCAACTCACTAGATAGTACTGTTGGTGGTGTGACTAACCAAATCCAGTCATTACTCAATGCTATTTCTCAATTGCAAACTACTGTTAGTAATCTTTCTACCACGCTTACCAAGCCACAAGGTATCCCATCTGATGCCACTGTCGCATGGGGTAACAGAAATATCTATGCCGACTACACGAATTCATCGTCTAAGAGCCACGGTATCTTCACCCACGACACTTCTACTAACCTGGCAGATGACCAATACTTCGCATAAAAGGAAAGGATAGAATATGGGCACACATAGAAAAAGCGACCAAGCAGCAAGGAAAGCGAAATATCAACGTCAATTCGCACGCACAGAAGCAAACAAAAAGAAGCATATTAGTTTAATGGAGAGACTTAAAGCTCTCAAAGAAGAAAGGAAAAACAAATGAATTGTAATCGCTCAGTAGATGTTCAATACATTGGCGATATCCCAGTAGATACACTCGAGTCTCTACCAGATTTTATCTTGTCTGAACGAGATATTCTCGAACCATCAACTGGCAATACCATCCGTAGCATTACTCGTACACCAGCAGCCAAACTATTCCCAAATGGAAATATGGATAACATCTTCGGTATCGAGGCCAACAACGAGGCTATCATTATCCCAGAAAACCAAGTCCGTGCAGTCCGTGTAGTGAACGAAGGTTCTATGAATGTGATGCACTTTGCAGATGCCACTCACGCAGCATCAATGATCGCAGTTGGTAGCACCGCAAATGCTATTCTCTGCCAATGCTCTGGTGTTATTAACTTGCCTATGGGCCACTCATACATTATCGGTGCTCAGTATTACACTGGTGCTGATGGTGAACCAGTTACCGACTCCACTTCTGGACAGAAACTATTTATCCCAGTGAGCAACACCAAACTCGTTATTAATATGTAGGAGCCAAAGATGGATATCTTGACGGCATCAGATGACCACTCGGCTAAATATAAATCTAGCATCTCGCAAAAGCGTGACCATTTCTTGAGCGTTTACGTACAGGGGAAATGGGTGCCAATTAGTTTTGACTCTCTAGATTATATTTACTGCGAGTGCGTAGAGTCTCACCCAGCCGTTATATCTGATGGCGATGACATCGGCTTTGATTTCCCAGTGCAACAGTGCACGTTCTATACAGACCAATATGTCTACCACGATGAGCATACTGTGGAACTCAGAGCCTTGCCACATTGGTTTGGTGAGGGCTACTACCAGAAAGCGATTGACAAGGATGCTCTTGTCAACTCAGACACTAACTCGCTCGGCACTAGGAATAAATACACTCTCAACATCGGTCTTGACTATGCCGAGGCAGATGAGACACTAGAAGCCATTGAATAAAATCTAATACAATTAAAAAATAGTCTATAATTTAAGTATGAAAATGACTATTAATGAGCTAGCTAAAAAATTTAGGACTATGGTCGGAGATATGTCCGAAGATATCCCTGATGAGTTCTTTTTGGCAGCAGTAAACTGGGCATTTACTGATTTGCCACTAGTCCCTAAACTCGGAAAGATTTTTTCCAAACACTACCAAGCATCCAACCTAGATGCCAAAGGGCATTTTAGATGGAGGCTCAATAAAGATTTCCGTAGAATTACGGATGTTCCAATGTTAAATTTCTTCACCTCTACTGGTGGAGAGCCTTGTCCACTAAAGGTCTGCCATCTCGATGTAGAAGAGTTCTACAAACGAAACGGTATCATTAGCCTTAAAAGAGCTGGTAAGCCTTGCACTTACACGCTAGAACAAGAGGGTGATGACCTATTCCTAGTGCTAGACAGACCATCTGATGTGCCTATCATTATTGACTACATTGCCTACGGTTTCCCGAAACCAGTCACGAAGATGTCCGACGCAAGAGAAATCTCGGCTATCGCAGAACCACTTATCTTGTCCGTAATGCAGACTGTCTATTTCAAAGAAACATCCGACTTTGCTTGGTCTGGTGCTATCACCGACTACATTAGCAATGCCCTTATCCCAGAAGCTATCCAAGCTCTCTATTCTAAATACGGTTCAGATGGACCACAAGTTCTTGGGGAGATAATCTAAGATGCTCCGTTTCCAGAATGACCACCACGTAACGACTGAACCACCAGCCTATTACTCTGGTAACAGGTTGTATCCTAATGCTCACGCTAGGAATGATTACCCAACCAGAACGTCTCGTAGGGTCCATGATGGTCTCTCTATTGATAGAAACTACGGTCTAGACACCACATCTGATGATGTAAACTCCAGCCCATATTCTAGCCCATACTATGTCAATGGTCGCTACAATTCGACTAACCTTACTACCCAACGTGGCAACTCGGCATCAGTCCAAGGCACTAAGCGACTCTTGTCTAAATACGATGTCTACGATGACTTTACTAACGATGACATCCAGTCGACAATAGAGATGTGGCAAGGCAAGCAAATTCGTTTCAAGTTGCCATATTCTGGCAAGATTATCGGCAACACTTTGTCGCTCAAGAATACTGATGGTTGTACTGGTATATTATCTATCTACCTATCTGCATCTGAGAACGGACCAGTCCTATACGAAACTGCTATCGATCTATGCAACATCTCTATGGACAAATTCGAGAAGGTGTCCGTATTCAGCAATACAACTATTCCTATCACTTCCAACCCGCGTGGCATTATTTACGTGCGTATGGAAATCTGGGATGAGATTAGCCAAGAGCGTTCTGCCAACCCATTCAACACTGGCAAGAAAATCGAAATCTCGGCCACTGGTCTAGACAACCACAGTGCAGCAGTAGTAGAACTAGGCGACAAGAATGTTCCAGTCGCAGAGACCTACAACTACTCACGCAAGCCAAATAGACCATGTATGGGTCTCATTTATAACAACTATGGTGTTGTGCCAACAAATCGCTCTGAGGCTGCCGTAGGCGGTGCTACAGTGTCGTTGAATGGCTATCGCTATGACATATACTGTGTTAAGGATGCAACGCACGCAGAGGTCCTTATTTACGACGTAGCGATGAATAAATGGGTAGATGATACCGACATCCGTATTGATGGCCAAGTAGAGAACCTAAATCTTGTCCAAGCAGCAGACTATGTTTACTACGTAGATGGCTATTCGGCATTACAGAAATTCAAGATTGGCGAATGGGTAAGCCAAGAAGTAACCAGTGACAATCCACCAGTAGTTGCCCCATCACTTATCACATTCCACAATAACCGTATCTACATCTCTGGATTTAGATATGACCCTAACCTATTCCAGTACACAGAAATCACCGATGTCGGTCCAGACTATGATAGTTTTATCTATCGACAATATGCTCCAGATGAGTCACCACTCGCAACTTCAACTAACCCTATCACTGCTATCGTTGAATACCAGTCGGACACCTTAATGATTGCTGGCAAAACATTCTTCTCTCTATATCGAACCAACGCATCTGGTGGCACAGTAGAGACTGGCTACGCTACGCAAGTGTCTACATTCACCGATGGTGGTGGTGTCCAAAGTGCTGGCGATATCTGCAATTACCACGGCGTACTATATTCATTCGACCAAGATGAGGGTATCCGTAGGTTCTCTGGTGCCGTATGGAACAAAATCCCAGCCTCTATCGATAGCCACGTTGAGCGTGTGGATATGACTAAACCTCGCAAGATGTGGGGATATGCGAACAAACTTTATTTCAACTACACCGATAAACTCGATGGCAAATACAAGATGATTATTTGGGATATGGATATGAACTACCAACAGTATCCGTGGTTCCAAGACGTCGATGTACCGTATGCCGACATCCGTTACGATGATGACTATGATATCCGTGGCATTCACTCCGATTACCCTTGCGTGATGCAAATTCTAGCCCAAGATACTTGGCGTAGGTTCGATACCCCTATCACGTTTGAACGTTGGTCTAAGTACTTGTCACTAGGTGGCAACGCATCGGACTTAATTCTGAAAAATGTTCACATCAAGACTATCGCCAATGCCAACCGTTGGTGGAATATCGGTATCTCGGTAGACAAGCATCAACTCACTCAGCAACGTAATAAGACTATAACCTACCGTATGCCAGAGTGGGATACGCTTGATACAGAGATTACTCCAGAAGATATATTCACTGAGCAAGATATTTATACAGAGAAAGCTATCTCCCTACTATCTATTGGGCACATCAAGATCCAGGCTATCTCCGCACAAATTAAAGTAAAATGTAAAACATTTAGGCAGCAATGCAACCTAGTCAGTATTCTGCTAGAGGTGGCTCCACGCCAGTATAACTGATAAAGGAAAGGAAAATGTGGTATAACTAAATTATGAACACAGAAGCATTAGAACCGTATTTAAGCCAATACAGAACGGCACTAGAGGAGCAGAGAAACGCTGCCCAGGCTAATGTTGAGCAACAAAAAAGACTGGACTACACCCAGTTGATGTCCGCTGCAAATAAAGCAGGCGTGATGTTCGGTAATCTCCCAGAACGTGCCAAGACTCAGTACGTAGCTAATACATACTTACCAAACCTAGCTAATGTCCAGAGTACATATCAGACTGGCTTGCAGAAACTTAGGAAGAATACCCTTGATTATGCGAACAACATAAAATCCATCGAAGAAGCTATTGCAGACTTGAACGCAGCGTGATATAATAGAGACACCTTCAACGGTTGAAAAAAATACCCCAACCATACTCCTGGGGTATTTTTTTTGTTATCTCAATGCTACTTTCTGGATTAGTTCGTAGTCATCTTCTGATGCAATGTTATCGCCGTTATCTATCTTAGATTTAAGTTTCTTGGCTAGCCCGATAGCTGATGCTATCTTATCTCTCTCGATTAACATCTTGATTGAAGATATGCCATCACAGATGATAGCATCAGATGTGCCAGAAAATTCCCCCATCTCATCACCGTAGGCGTTCCTAATGTATGATGCAGCGTAGCCAGAGCCACCACCACCGTTAATGAGCACATAGTTATCGATAGCATCGAGGACTTTCTTATTATTCAAGATTTCCTCTGCACTATTGAACATAACTAGTGAGTCGATGGCTGGCAAGAATTTCTCTTCCATATACTGTTGCTTGACCATTTCTGATCTTTGCTTATCTCCAGAAGAGAAAAGGGTATCACTATCATCTTTTGCTTTTCTGTAGGCTGGGGCTAGGGTCTCGAGCACAGCTTTTGCGTCCACGGCGACCTTTGGGCGACTTCCCTTAGGAAAGCTCTTTTTCCCCATCTCGTATCGAGCATTGTACGATTTTTGATACAAGTCATCATTAAAATCCATACTATTTTCCTCCATTATTTAAGAAATTTAATAACCAATTGTAATTTTCTTCACTCAATGCACGTTTCTGGTTGTCGACACGGACTTTTAGCTGTAGAGCCTTTGCTCGTGCAGTATCATTTTTGCCACTAGCAGCAAGGTTCCTTATCTCTGATAAATCTTGATATGCTGAACTATAGCTAGTGGTGCTCGGTTTGTTGTAGGCATCGCCACTAAACCTTTGTTGCGCCCATTTCTTAACGTCTACGGTTTCCATTGGCATAGAACGGTATTTACCATATTTATCCTTGCGATATTGTTCTGATGGTATTAAGTCGCCCGTACGTGACGATGTTCCAGTAGATAGCATATCTTTCAATTGGTTGGTAACATCAGTCGATGACAATATACCAGCACCATAAGATGCAATAATCGGAGATACCACATCGTCGAATTTCTCTAGATAGCTTTCCTGGATGCGAGCAACTTCGTCATAGTCATTGGCATCGTAAGCTCTAGATATAGCGTCCTTAAGGTTCTTTCTGACATCCTCTAGCATTCGGTCAGCTTCTTTAAGTACGGCCGTGGCCTCGCTATTAATAGTGTACTTGCCACTGACTGCAGTCCTATACTGAGGAGAACCTTGGTATTTAACTTCTTTATTTGGGCTTGCAGTTGTTGGCCCAGTATATGTTCCAACAGGAGACAACCCGAGATTAGAGTAACGTTCAAGAGCCTTACTATATTCGTCAAGACTGCGACTCTCTGCCTCGGAAGGAGTATCACTGACCACTTTTCTTCCAGTGTTCAAGACATTCACTAACTGCTTCGCCATATTCGAGTCTATAGTACCACTCTTCTTCTCATAGGCATCGACAAAGCGTTCCATCTGCGAGTATAACTCGTTAAGACTTCTATTCATATTGTTTTTAGCCTCTGCATCTTCGTCGCTAGAGTATCCTCTGCGAATAGCATCCTCGTAGGTATCAATAATTCTGTCTCTTTCAGAGCGGAAATATCTTAGACCCTTATTGAACTGTTGCAAGTCATTATCATCACCTCTGAACCAATCAGAATAGTTCTTCTTATCGATAGGATCAAATTCCCCATATTGCCTAAACGGGTTGATTCTGCCGAGTGTTTGCAATAGGTCATTACCGTATGTCTGGTTGTATTGTTGAGCGTTTTCAGTAGCAGAGCGACCAAACAAATACCCGAGTAAGGTATTCAATGGGTCGTTAGGTGCAGTGTACATCTTATTCCCAGATGCAGATGTTGCCCATCCAGTGTTCATCATCTGGTTCATCTGATTGAGACGATTAACAAAGACATTTCCAGGAATAAATGATTGCCCCAAATTCATAAGTTGGTCAAACGAAGGTTCTAGACCCCAAGAGCTTTCGCCAGAGATTTCTTCTTCAGCTTCTTCTGAAACAGTCTTAGGATGAGATTCTTCATAGGCTTTCCTAGCCATGAAATACATATCCGAGATAAGAGATGTCATACCGCCAGCGAATATCGGCGATTTGAATGCGTAGTCCCACGGCTCCATATCTTCTTCGTCCATGCCAGTATAATCGTCGAGCAAACCGAATGGGTCCACGCCTAAGGTTTGAGCAGACGAGTAGCCGAGCCTTGCGAGAATAAGAGTAGTAGCCAACTTAGTACCGAGGACTTTATTCAGATATGCAGCAGCGTTGTAAACTTTTTTAGGAACTGAGGTGCCTTCCATCCAAGCATCTCTAAGATTGTACATGTGCATCCCAAGTTCACGGATTTGGAAGTTCTGTAGGAAGAGCATTGTTCTCGCCATTGGGTTATTAGCTAAGCCAATACGCCCGAGCTCATTCATTGCGAGAGCAACACGCTCGAAACGATTACGGATATATCGTAAAGCTTCGTCACCAACTAGACCTTTACTGTCGGCTTCTTGAACCAATGCAGCTACCATCATTCGGTTTTTGAAAGCTTCAGCCTTGTTAATCGGTGCCAAAGCGATATCATCTATAGTCTTGCCAGCTTTCTTTATGCCATCCTTGAAAGAGACACCATCTGCAGTAGTTTCCATATTGTCGGCGATCTTACTGTATTTGCCATAGAGAGCAGCGTCGACATAATCCGTATCTGGAGCAACAGCTTTTACGTAGTCGTTGACTCTTGCCCTAAACGTTCCATCGGTAGCCATCTTCCGCATCATGTTCGCAGTATCGCCCCACTTGAAAGTGGTGAAGAGGCGGTTAAGCTCAGATGTCTGGAGCAATGCGTTCTTAAGGTTGCCGTAGAACAACGCACGGTAACGCATGCTAGTAAGGGTGTTCAAAGCTTTGCCAAGTTTCTTGGTTATTTTGCCATTATTCTTGATGGAATCCATCTGCATGTGATTGAACAAGAACCTATCAATGGTTTTCTTGGTAGCACTATTGAACTGGTCATACTGAGCCATAACAAGGAATTTCCTGATTCTGCTCATTGCTTCCCATTTCATGGAATTTGCTAGGGATTGAATCACCTTTCCTTTGGTCAACTCGCCTGGAATGTCACCAATTCTCGACATCCACTTATCTGCAATGAATTCAGCCGTTTCTGGAGAGCGATGAGAGTGGTTTACGATAAAGTCTGTAAGCATCTCTCTAAAATCGCCACCATCTCTAGTAAACCTGCCGACAATTTCGACTGCATTCTGTGGGGCATATACGAAGTCAGCTCCACCATAGTCATACATAGACATCCTTCGACCTTGTTTGGTCTGAATGACGGTGTTTTTCATCGTATCGCCAAGAGTATCAAAGCCTTGCCTGACTTTTCCGCTCTGTTTTACTACTGGAGCAGAGTTTGCACCATAATACACCTCAGCCCAGTTGTCGTGTATAGATTTGCCTAAACCAGAAGTCTCACCGTCCTTTATAGTTTTGTCGGAGATTTCGTTATAGTCAATCTTATCTGCATTTTCATCAGATAGGAATGATTTTTCTAAGTCTTTCGTAGATGCCGCATTGTCAACTTTACTTACAATGTCTTTCTGTCGCTCCACAACTCTTTTCGCTTCGTCAGTAGATAGAGTTTTTCCATCCATAGCAGCTTCTTCGATAAGCTTTGCTGCAGCAACATCAGTGTTCTTGGCATCCCATAACATGTTAGATGCAAATGTTCGATAGCGAGAGTTGAAATCGCCACCAAATCCTTTATACATGTTGTCATCGCCAATCATTGATGACCCAGTATATTCTCTCCAAAGTTGACCAGTCAAAGCCTCATCAAACGAGAGATTTGATGGGTCGTATGTGGTGTGTGGGAGATAACCAAGGATGTTGAAATCATCTTCTAAGCCTAAGGCTTCACGAGATGCCATACGCAAGTCTTTCATGAACGGTTGATCTGCAAACCATTGCATAGCGTCAATCATTTCTCTGGTAATTTCTCGACCAGTGGTGGGGTCAACTGTGCCGATAATCTGCTCTGGGGCCAGTCCGTTTCTGGTGTTATAGAATACCCAGTCGAAGTCCGACGTCTGGACATTAGGAAAACGAGTCTGGAAATCTGGCAAATGGACTTGAGTGAAATCGGTAATGGCACGATTAAGAGTCTGTCGGTGCCAAGATTTTACATTCGCTGGAGTTGGGTCTATGTCTACTTTGAGACCGTCATTTATAGATCTAACCCTATAATCTGGGGTGTCCACTCTGACCCTACCCTCTGGGGTGTCAATCTCTACCTTTACGGTAGGTTGGTCGGCTGACTCAGCGAGTTCATCACGGAGTCTTTTACTGGTGTCTGGCTGGTCGAATAGGCTTTGTTGAATCATTTTGCCTTGCTCTGGCGTAGTGTTCTTTAACACCGTTTCCTTGCCTGCATTGTCGACTACGGAAACCTTGTCTCCCTCAACTTTTATTCCACCGCCATTATCAACTGCCCTAGCAATATCATCAACATCGGCATTTATACCTTCGATATTAATGGTAGAAACCAAATCAGATTGTTCGGCTAACTGTTTGGCGAGTCTTGAACGTCTCACTGAGTTAAAGCCAGCTCTAGCGATATTGAATAGGGACATAAATACCAAATTTTGACCGAAGTTCGCAGACATTTCGCCAGCATCGAATAATCGGTCATTATCTTGAGAGTTGTAGGTCAATACGTTATCCATCGACGTCTGAACAATATCTTCAGGGATAGTACCAAGAAGGTCCGCAGCGAAGCGGAGAGCGTTCTTTCCAGCGTTAGAAACTGGAGAGATTCCAAACCTAGATAGACCCTCTACAATTTTGCCACCAATATCCTCAGAGATGGCATTCATCGCAAACCCACCAGCCTTAGCCCCTCTAATTAAATTCGGATTAGCCAAAGATTTTGCGGAAATTCCACCAGTCAGACCTTTTACGACTGCGTTCTCCCATAGAAAACGAGCAAGTACGCCAGCGATGTTCCCGATAGTCTGATAGCTGCCAGACCAGTTAGCAGTGTTGGCTAGTTCTCTCTCTCCTTCATCAGACCACTCATCGTAGTTCTGCCAAGTGTCATAGTTGTTTCTCGTTTCCTTGTACTTGTCGAATGAGCCATTGTCCAAGATGGTGTTTATAGCATTGGTAGACACCTCTTCATCGTTGGAAGACATATTGTTGACATCATTAGACGCCCCACCAAGACTGGTGCCCTCAATCATCTCTTTCTGCCAGGTTTCGAGCCCTTTACTCTCCCTTGAAACGCCAAGGGTTAATACGAATGCCTTTTCCTCATTGGATAAATCATCCCATGATTTCCCACGAATCTGGTTTTTCATATCGTCAAACTTAGTCTCAGTATTCACATTGAAAGTTCTAAGAGACTCAGATGGGATGTCTAAGCTGCGACTAAGCTCTTCTACCCTTCTCGTGTTGGCATCAGTACTAATAGTCCTAAACATTCCCTCTGGGACTTTTCCGACTTGGTTGACAAAGGCTTTCCATCCTTGTCCAATCTGTTCGCCAAGGTCAAACCCATAAACTGGACTAGTACTACCTTGCCCCATCACTAAAGCCATGGTTCTGTTATATGGGTCATTAGATTGATACGACTCACGGAATTTCTTTGAGCGTTCATCGGCATTATAGACCTCACGGTAATAATCTATCCATTCTTGTGGAGTTTTTTCAACTATATTGCCGTCTTTATCCCTACCCTTAATCTTATTGGTAGATGCCATTGGATTAGTGCCAGATGTTGACTGTTTGGCATATTGATAATCATTGTACTGATCGAGGGTCCACCCAGTAGATGATGAAAGCAATGAACCCTTTATTGATTTCGAGACTTCATCGTTCAATGCGTCAATAGCTCTCTTGACCTCTGGATTGTTCAAATCGGAACCTTTTAAGGATTTTAACTCTTCCTTAATCTGAGACACCAAAGGAGATGTCAAAACCTCTTTTGGAGCTTGGACAACTATCTGATTGTTAGCCACTTTAATCTTAGGAGCTTGGAATGATACATCTCTGTCGATTTTTCTGCCTATTCTAGTGTACGGGTCCTCAATCCCAGGGTCTAAACTACTGACCCATTCTCCAGTCTCTTGGTCTTTATAAATGGCTCCACCATCTTGAAATGCAGCCCCAGAAGTAGCACTGTATGGGATATTGCCAACCTTCTTGCCCGATTGGTCTACGATATTAACACCTTGTGATAATGGGTCGCCATACTGTTCACTATAGGCGTTCACTTCTTCCAATGTTGCCATAATAAATTATCCCTTAAGTTTGTATGATTTGATATTGGTCATTATCTACCACTCCCACCAGTCCAATAGTCTCTAATAATGGTGGCTGGCCCAGTTCCGCCAGTGAAATATGGGTCATCATAAACGGTCATAATTGGGTTCCCAAATTCATCGGTTTTACCACTCCATAAGGTGGTAGTGCCAGGAGCATTCGACGTAACAGTTCCGACTGCCTTATATTCAGGAGTTTCCTCTGTCACAATATCGCCATCCCACGTAGAGGCATTATTCGCAGTGTTCGGTGATGCAGCGTTCTGGGCAGCTTGCTTACGGCGTTGATTAGCCCTATATACACGATAGGCTTGATTGTAACGTTCTTTCTCTTGTGCAAGAACATTGCTCAACTGTTCGCTCAAAGCTTGTGCCTGTGCAACGGCTTTAAGGTCGGAAATCATCTTGTTAGTTTTTGGAGTTTGGTAGCGTTCAATAAAAGTGCTTTCACTGCCCCCAAGACCACCCATACGAGATGGAACATCCGTACCGAGAGCGTGAGTATCAGAGGCGATTTTGGCATTCTCTGCCTCTTGAGCAGCTCTTAGATTATCGATAAAAGTCTGGGACTCACTCAACCCAATCTGTGGGTTGATGTATTGCCTGTCCTCGACTGTTGTATACTCATTATCATTCATATATATATAATATCATTTTTGAATAATTAAAAGCAAAATATGTTAATCCATCAATGATAATACAGATACGAACAAGTTGAATATATAACCTACCAAAACTAGGACACCAACTACGAAAAATAGCTCGATGGCGAAGGCGATTGAAGCTAATAATAACGCCTTTTGCTTAGGGAACCATCGAGCTATTTTCATATTATACACTCCTTTTTCTGAAATGCTACTTTTATTTCTTAACTAGGGAAGCCGTGTTCTTGTCTCCGACCTTTAATGCAGCCAAGCACTTAAGGACTGAGATTAACGCTGCGAAGCCACCAGCAGATAGACAGAACACCCAGTCAATATCTCCTAGTGTCACTGCGTTTGCCGTAATCGCACCGAGAAAGCCCTCTGCGAATGTGGCAACCACACGTTCCAATAGGTCTTTAATATATTCTTTCATCGCTTATTTTCCTTTCCTTGTTATTATTGCGATAATGAAATCTATAATCTTTCTCCAAATACTACGAGTATCCTTTTCAGGTTTCACTGGCTCTGGTGTAGGTTCTGGAGTTGGTTCTGGTTCTGGCTCTGGAGTCGGTGTCGGCTCTGGCTGTGGTTCTGGCTTCGGTTCAGCGATAGGCTCTTGATAGTAGCCAGCATACTTACTCCAAGCCACAGGGTCTATACAGGCGACATTTCGGTCTAGTTTTCCACCACTTGAAGTATATTGCCAGATACACCAAAACGCCCAAGAGCCAATGCCGTATGGCATATCGTCAACGCTTGCCTCAGGTGGGTTCGGTCTATCAAACTGTGGTGGGTAGCCTGCTATCCATAGTCCGTAGTATGGCGACACTTGCGACCAGTCGTAGCCGTTCACCACGCTTGCCGACATATATATCATTGGTCTTATGCCAGTCCTAGCATATACACGGTCTAGCCAAGCCTTTGCCCAGCCAACATTCCATACGCTACACTCCCAGTCTAGGATAGGAATAGCCTGCCTAAAATAGCCTTCGGTTTCTTGAATAAAATAGTCTGCCTCTGCTTCGGCACTATTGCCCAAGTCTGGACGAGCGAAGTGGTAGAAGCCGAGTAGTTTCCCCTGTGCTTTTGCTCTCTGATAATGAGCGTCGCAACTAGGGTCAGTAAAGCCAACACCCTCTGTGGCTTTTACAATGAGAAAGTCTTGGGCTTGGTCTCCCGTACCTACGGCTTGCCATTGTGAGATGTCTAAACCTTTCACGTTTTCCTCCTTATGTTACAATAATAACATGAATATAGATCATAATAAATTATCAATTGCCGATACAATTTATTTACTAGGTCAGTTGGAACACATGAGATTTCATGCTATCGTGGCTGCCACGAATGCCCCAGAAGATAAGACACTAGAGCTATTAGTGCTTGCAAAGCAGTGCCAAGACGTGCGTAGAGACATCATGCAGAAACACTTTTCCGATGTAGACTACTGGGGATGGTGCATGATAAAAGTCGCTGGCACGTTATACCAACTCACCCAAGAACTCGGCAAAGATGATTTAGATATGATAAGACAAGTTAAAGGTATCGCAGACTCGGCAGTAGAGATAGTTACTGGTAAGGATATTTCTGGATGCGAGTCCTGCCAAAAAGACAAAGAGGAATAAATTTTAGGAACATTACTCACCGTTGTATAATTTAATTAGGAGAAAGTTGCCGCTCTCTCCGTTCCTTCCTCTTATTCATTAAAACAAACATTTTTATCTCCCCAACCTAAATACAATTCTCTGACAAATATCCGCCATCTCGCACTACTAGGCGGATATTTGTTATCTATCGATTTCATCTATTTTTTGTTGGAGCATCTTAGCGGCATCTTTATAATCTAATGGTTGCCAGTAATCTGGGTCTGGGAAACGGCTATCACATACACCGATTTCTGCACCAAGAATACGAGCCTCAACTGCGGTCAACCCAACGGCATAGACTTTCTTATACCTAGATATCACATCTAGCAGTTGTTCTCTCGGCATCACGCCAAATCTGTGAGCAGTTGGTGGCACCAATCTTTCGATGTCTGGTTTCTTGAAATCCCACATATTCCCTGCATAGCATTCTTCTTGGTCCTTCTTGTGCTTGTGAGATAGCACTTCCCCGACATCAACGGATACTGGCAAGACTATCTGATGGTCATACGGGAACATTTTATGTAAGGCATCTGCCGTTGCTTGGCAATTGCATACCATTATAAGATTATGATATTTCCTTAGCCACCCGTAAGTTTCTTCGGTATCGATATTCGAATGGATGAACACTATCGCATCATTAACGCATCCGCAAGTTTGTTTACCTATGGCATCGATTGGTCTTTTAGTGTCTAGTAGTGGAGC
>JAEIGA010003691.1_pt1 | contig 23857 bp, 18 predicted proteins | sample 9270691 | NCBI WGS metagenome assembly JAEIGA01 (sample SAMN17057246, study PRJNA624740) | gut metagenome | biome: biome; isolation source: fecal sample | host: Bos grunniens | place: China: Xizang | collected 2019 | reverse complement strand
CCTGCTGCACTCATCGGAATGGACTGCGCCCACTTCTCAAAGGCATCACCGTTAAGGCCAAAACCGAAGCTGCGAGCCAACGTGACAAACAGCGTATCTTCCCAATTCTTATCAAGCGACTCGCGACGAGCAAGAATCTGGGAGGCACGTCCCTCAAAACGTTCCAGCATCAAAGAAGTCATCCAATTATGTATCATGAATTTGGATAATCCCGCCACAACATTTTTGCAGCGTGGTCTGACATCATTATCTTTCAGCCGTTCATAGTTATCTTTCACATACGCAGGCACTTCCATCTGCAACTGCGGAATCTCCAGACCATTCGGATAAAAAAGCGGCATATCCACTTCCCTTGCAACATGAAGCACAATGTTCTCATAAGAAACGTCTGTGTCGTGATGATGCCGGAACCAGTCACTTGTTTTCTGATGAATCTCCACATTCCCGACCCACACCGTGCCACCAATCTTGACAGACGCACCTACGAAATCTGGTCCAGCATCTGTATTGCAAATGCCAGGATTTAACACTTCCACCTCACGCCCATCGGTCGTCCGAAGTTCGCGAAGAGGGAATATCTTATGTCGCCACACATAATGCAGCAGCTGTTCCATATTAACGTTTGTATCAAATTCGCTTCAAAGATACATAAAATTAAGAAAAACGGGAAAATGAAAAGTAAAAAAATTAAGTTTACTTCATTCTGTTAGCCAGCAACTTAGATTTTTCACTTTTCTCCCTTAACTTTTCACTGAAAATCCCTATCTTTGCAATGTTTTACGTTAAATACAAACCCTTCCGACATGAAAATAGCACTGATTGGATACGGCAAGATGGGCAAGATGATAGAACAAATTGCCATCAGCCGAGGTCACGAAATCGTGAGCATCATAGACATTGACAATCTGCAAGACTTTGAAAGCGAAGCCTTTGCCAGCGCAGATGTTGCCATTGAGTTTACAACACCCGCAACTGCCTACAGCAACTATCTGAAAGCATGGAAAGCTGGCGTAAAAGTGGTGAGCGGAAGCACTGGATGGCTGAAAGAGCATGGCGACGATGTACGAAAGGCATGCACAGAAGAGGGGAAAACACTTTTCTGGGCCAGCAACTACTCCATTGGCGTCGCTATCTTCAGCGCAGTCAACAAGTATTTGGCAACCATCATGAACCAGTTTCCTCAATACGACGTTAAAGAAGAGGAAACACACCACATCCACAAATTGGACCATCCATCAGGCACTGGCATTACGCTGGCAGAGCAAATCGTAGAACGACTCGACCGCAAGAAAGACTGGGTCATGGGGTATCTTCAGAATCCAGACGGCACTATAGAGGGGACAGATGAAGTGGCTGCAGACCTGCTACCCATCAGTTCAATCCGCCGCGATGAAGTTCCAGGCATTCATACTATCACATGGAACAGCGAAGCCGACCAAATCACGATTACGCACGATGCGCATTCACGCCAGGGCTTTGCATTGGGCGCAGTCATTGCCGCCGAATTTACATCACGGCACGAGGGATTGCTGAGCACAGACGACCTTTTCAAATTCTAAAGATAAAACTATGGGATTCGACTATAAGAACTTCAAAAAGACTCGTTCGGGAGAACACGAAAAGTCTACATGGGCAGGATGGAAATGGGTGAAGTTTAGCATTGCGACTATTTGCTATCTGGCATTCCTCTATTGGGTGGAATCATGGTGGGGTCTGATTGTCTTACCATTCATTTACGATGTCTATATCAGCAAAAAAATCAAGTGGACTTGGTGGAAAGAGCTGGAAAACGATATCGCACGCACCATCATGAGTTGGGTGGACGCTATCGTCTTTGCCTTAGTTGCTGTATATTTTGTCAACAACTTCTTTTTCCAGAATTACCAGATTCCATCGTCATCGCTGGAAAAGACGCTTATGACAGGTGACTTTCTGCTGGTCAGCAAGATGAGCTACGGTCCACGCATTCCTCAGACACCGCTTACAATGCCCCTTACACAACACACACTGCCACTCATCAACTGCAAGTCATACATCGAGTGGCCACAGTGGGAATACCGTCGTGTGAAAGGTTTCGGCAAAGTGGAATATGGGGATATCGTAGTCTTCAACTATCCAGCAGGCGACACTGTTGCCGTAGGATACAACGGTGATTACTACAGCCTCTGCTATCAAGAAGGCTGTATGGTAGCTAATGCACAAGGCTATCAAGTGCCCCTGATGGAGAGTCTGCCTACCAATGAGCAGCAGCTTCTTTTTGACCAAATCTACAACATCGGCAAACAGGTGGTTGCAAACAAGACTAACGTTTATGGAAGCGTTACCTCACGTCCCACAGACCGCCGCGAGAACTATGTGAAACGCTGTGTAGGATTGCCCGGACAGACATTCCAGATAAAGGACAAAATCATCTACATTGACGGCGAGGAGCAAGAAACTCCAACTTTCGTTCAGTTCAACTATAAAGTATATACACGTAACAGCCAGATTCTCAGCGATGAGATGTGCGAGGAACTGAACATCAGCGACGAAGACCGCGACAAAATTCTGGACCGAAATTCAGGCATACCGCTCACCCGCATGGCAGTTGAACAACTGAACAAAAACAAGCAGTTCTGCGACAGTGTCGTAGAAGTGAAAGACGGATACTGGGGGAACCTCTATCCGCTCAATCACCAATATGGCTGGACACGTGACAACTACGGTCCAATATGGATCCCAGCCAAAGGAGCAAGCGTGAAACTGACCATGGACAATATCGCCATATACGAGCGTCCCATCAGAGTGTATGAGAACAACCTGCTCGAAGTGAAAGACGGAGCCATCTACATCAACGGTAAACAAACTGACACTTACACCTTCAAGATGGACTACTACTGGATGATGGGCGACAACCGCCACAACTCAGCAGACAGTCGCTACTGGGGATTCGTGCCAGAAGACCATGTTGTGGGGAAACCGCTGTTCATCTGGCTCTCGCTCATCACCGACCGATACGGCAAATCGCATGGCGTGCGGTGGAACAGACTTTTCACTTGGGTGGACAACATCAAGTAAGATGATACTTCCAAGCGCATACCTCCCCCCTATAAGCTGGTTCGTCAACCTCTTGGCCGACGAACCAATTTTGATTGAACAGCACGAGAACTTCCAGAAACAGACCTTCCGCAACCGATGTACCATCGACTCGCCCAACGGCCCGCTGCATCTGACCATTCCCATTGACCGCAGCACTTTCACCGGAGGGAAATGCCCAATGAAAGACGTGCGCATTAGCGCCCACTCTGACTGGCAACGGCAGCACTGGTATGCCCTGGAAACAAGCTACTTCAACTCCCCCTTCTTCGAATATTTACAAGACGATTTTCGCCCCATTTTCGAGCAGCAATGGACATTTCTCATCGACTTCAACGAAGCACTCGTTCATCAATGTTGTCAACTTCTTGACATTCAACCTGGCATTCATCGAACAGAAGCTTACACAGGCATCACTCCCTGCAATGAATTTATTCCACGCCCCTACTATCAGGTGTTCAGCCACAAGCATGGCTTCTTGCCTGATTTGTCTATCATTGACCTCCTCTTCAATATGGGTAAAGAAAGCATCCTTCTACTGAAATAATTGCCATTAAACCGCATGCATTTGACTCAATCCGCATTTGCTCACTTCAAATTTCGTATACCTTTTTCGAACTCACAAACCCATACACATTAGAATCAACAAATGCCATTTTAGTCTTCACCGTATTGTGCAAGACATGCAACCAACAAAAACTCCTGTTTGTCCAAACAGGAGTTTTTTTCTATTTCATATTTTAAATCAAACAATTATGTATGCTGGGCAGATTCTCCAGCACATCCTTTTTAAGAGCCTTTTCATGAATCGCCTCCTTGAAATGCGGCAGATGGTGAAGATCGGACCCCCACAAACTGTAATAGCCCTTGAGAAGAAGTGACTGCGCCTTATCTTGCGCCAATTTCCCATAGCCACCAGCTAACGAAACGAGATTGAGCTGCAACTTCACTTTCATACCAACAAGAGCCTCATAATCGCTATCCTCCATGTACCGATAACGCTCTGGGTGAGCTAAAATTGGCTGGTATCCCAATTCCATCACACGTCTCAACGTGCCATAAAGGTCTATCGGCGGCTGATAATAAGAGGTTTCTACTAGAAGATGGTCACCCTTTGCACCTATGGGCAAAAGATCGCCTGCCGCCAACCGCTCGTCAAACAGATTGTCAAGCATATTTTCAGCAGCCAAATTCAGTTTTACAGGTCCGCTATACGCCTCTTTCAGTTCTTCATAAGATGCACGTAGTTCGCCTGTCGTATTAGGGATATCCTCCATGATATGAGGGGTCAGCCACACCTCGCTGATGCCTATCTTCTCATAGTATGCAAGTGCAGCAAGAGATTCCTCTATCGTGCGGATTCCATCATCTACACCTGGAAGAATATGGCTATGCCAGTCCACAGCTCCACCTAACACTTCTGCATCTATCAACTTCTTTTTTGTATTGAAGAAAAGCATAAGCTATTACACATTATTTATATATAATATCAAGACAAGCCCAAAAGTGATTTCAACTGATCCTCCTTATACAAAATCCAGACAGAAGTTCCTAAAAACGCGAGGAACACCAGAACTAACACTATCTTCGTTCGCGCTGGTCCTGTTTTTTTGACAGGTACGGTCGCACTCTGCAATGTTGTAAAAGAAGGAGTTTCTTCCTGCACCTTAGCCTCAGCTGCCAGCAACTGCTGTGCAATTGAGTTATAAGCATTATACTGAAGCTGCATCTCGTTTTCCAGATTAATCAGTTTCGTCTGTGCTGTCTGATATGCCAAATCCTGGTTTGCATCAGCATAAATTGCATAATTTTCACGAGCAGCATCGTAACGAGCCTTCGCTTCATCATGCAATTTACGATTAAACTCTAGGTCGACACGAGCTTTCTTAGTACGATAATCTGTGATAAAACTTTGCAAACGAGCCTTCACAGAATCCGCCATCGTGGCACAAATGAGAGGATCTTGATCTTGTACTGTAATCGTGATAACCATTGTCTTGTTGTCCACCTCGCAAAGCACTTTCTTTTCCAAAGACTTTACAATTTGAGTTTGTGCCTTAGTTAACTGGAACGGATCAATAACGTTCTCATCAATAGTTTCTTCCTCCACGGGGAGAAGAGAAACCAGAAACTCAACTGTTCCGCCAATAGCAGCACTCCACCATGGCTCTTTCTGATTGTTTTTCAAATAATCATAGTAAGTCATCATACGAGTACTATCCTTTTTATGGACTGGAATATCAAAAAGACTTACTTTAAAATCGGTAGAGTTAACCAAATCCGGATAAAGCGCAGGATACAACGCCTCCGAATTCCCCATTGCTCCAGAACCCATCTTCAGACCAAATTGAGATGCAAGAGCACTGAGCGAATTGTTGCTACGACTCATCGTCAACTCAGGGGCAAGCTGAACCACACAACTATAATAATTGGGAATGGAGAGCATGATGATACATGCTACAACAAATGTAATCGGAATAACTTTTTTATAAAGTTTCTTATTTTTTTTGAGTGCCGCAAATATAGCCTGGAAATCAATGTGACTTTCCTCTTCCTGCGGCTTAACATATTGTTGCTGAATATCCATAATTAATCCTTCATTTATTTTGACAAATAAGAGATCAAAGCAATCAACGTAGCAACAGGAGTGAGAGCACTTCCAATAGCAGTGATAGTAGATAAATTAACTTTTTTATCCTTCTTGCTTGGCACAATAATCTCGCTGCCAGGCTCAACTTCTGCTCCCTTCGCCTTATCCATCAAACCGTTTTGGTAAACAATGAATGTCTTCTTTTTCTTAGCGCTTTCACTATATCCACCTGCATTTTCGATATACCATTTGATACTCTTTCCTTCCACATAAGTCACGGTGTTCGGGAACTGAACATCACCTGAAATAGTCACGGTTCCATTATACTCAGGAATATCAATACGGTCGTTCTCACGCAGTACTATATCATATTGTCCACCTGGTTCAGCCAACGCCTTTTCCAAATCGATGCCAATAGGATAACTTGAATCCATTTCCATCTTTTCCCAAGCAATAGAATCCTTATGCTCCAAAGTATTACGCAAATTTTTCAATACAGCTTCTTTGCGAATACGCTCCTCGTCATTCATCTGTCGAATGAGACGTGCACCCTTAATATAAGCATCATCTGTCACACCACCAGCCATCTTAATAGCATCAGTCAAACGAAGATTTTTTCTTTCTAATGTGAACGCACCCTCATAATTCACTTCACCTGTAACGGTAATGTTTTTGGGCATCACATAACCAGGACTACGACGAACATGAACCACATCATATGGCTTCAGGTAGAAAGCGCTGTCTTTCTTGATGACCAAACCATCTTTGATGTCAAATTGGAAGGTTTCTGAGATCTCGCGGGTCTTCACAGTTGAGAATGGATTGTCTATTCGACGGCTCACATCTACGCGCGCCAAAGATGCCCCATCGCGCAACCCACCAGCCTGAACAATCAAGTCTTCAATGGTCGTATTGTCAGCATACTCATATGTACCAGGCGTCATAACCTCACCGGTGATAGTGAAAGAACGTTCCTTGCGCAATTCCTCTTGAGTCGGGATAAAGACAACGTCCTCATTCTTCAGAGGAACATCTGCCACATTGCCGTCCATAATACCTTTCACATCTATTGGAATAATCTCCAATGTACGGTCCTCTTTCAGACGATGAATAATTGCATGCTCAAGGAATGCATCTTCTGTCAATCCGTCTGCAGCCTGAATGAGGCTACGTACCGAACACACATCACCGCTAATATTGAACTGTCCAGGACGGAATACAGCTCCCTTTATTTCAACCATATTTTCATATCGATTGATAATTGCATCCACGGAAACTGCGTCACCATCATCCACAGTGAAAGCGTTCATGTCAAACTCATCCACATTGTGCACAGTATAACGATCACCAGTCTGACGGACAAGACGCACAGACTTCTTATAAGCATCGCCTGTAAAACCACCTGCATACTTCAGCAATGTTCCCACAGTTTCCGTTCTACGCATCTCATAAAACATTGGGCGCTTCACATTACCAGTGATACCAACCAAACATTCATAAGGATCAACCTGAATCACATCATTGTCCTGCAAGCCGACATTGCCAGCCAAACGGCCATTCAATATATATTCATAAATATCAACTACAGTCACCAACTTACCACTGCGGAACACCTTTACATTACGCAATGTACCAAGCGAATTGATACCACCAGCCATATACAAAGCATGGAACACCGTTGCAAAAGAAGAAAGGCGGTAAGTACCAGGCGTCTTCACTTCACCCATAATGTTAATCATGATGGTACGAGTCTGCCCAAGTGTCAGTCGGACTTCCGAATTCGTATATAAAGAACCTACCGTATTCTTAATTTTATTCTGTGCTGCAGTAACAGAAAGTCCACTTACAGGCACAGGCCCCACACCTGCAACAGTAATGGTACCTTCTGGAGAAATCGTATGCACGAGCGTCTTTTGCGATTCGCCATACACATCAATAACTAACTGATCTCCAGGACCGAGAACATAATTCTGAGGAGTTGCGATATTCATATTAGGTTCAAAAGACAACGAGCCTCGATTGAAAATATCACGGCCAAACACTTTCTTTCCTGCAGCTTCGCCAGGAGTATTCTGCATAGACTCCACATCACGCTCTACATCTGCATGTTCCTCTGCAGCATCCACATGGATTTCGCCAGTAGTTCCACGACGAGCAGTTGTTACCTCTTGAGATGTCGTGCCATCACTATTACCTTGCATTCTGTTGGCAACCATAGAAACGGCCCCATCGGCTGCCGCAGAAAGCCCTTTGCTCTTAATTTGAGCATCATACTGATTACGAATACGGCGCACTTGCTCCACTTTCACGCCACGTTGAACTAATTTTGCAACGATTTGTGATTGACTTGTACCCGCGCTTACCTCACGAGAGATGAATGACATCACCTGAGAGTCTGACATCTGCGCCAAAGTGCTCAATGTCGCGAAACAAAGCGCCATCGCTAATAAAAACTTTCTCATATATCAATATTATCTTAAAAAATTCTCTATTTTTTACAGAAAACATCACAATGTTTCTCGAACATTCATTAAATAAATTGTTCAAAATTCCACTAATCGTTGCAAAGATACTAATTTTCCCCCTAATTTCATTAAAAGTTCACATCTTTTACTAAAAAAACAAAAATATTCAATAATTTTGCATGACTTTTCAATGTTATAGTAATGAAAGAAGATGAATTCAAGATTGACATAGACCAAGTCTTGAAAAACAAACTCGGTGCAAAATCAGCATTCGTCCCGAGGTTTGTTGCCATATGGCTTAAAGGCATTATCCATCAAGACTGGATGAACGTATATCTGTGCGGAGAAGGGAGGGAAAAGACTGGAGTTGAGTGGATTGACAAATGCCTTAAATACATGAAATGCAAGGCCGTTGTACAAACAAACACCAACGGAGTCATCCAGAATGGACTGGACGCTATTCCCAGCAATGAAGGCGGACGTTACTATACAATCGTTTGTAATCATCCCCTCGGAGGACTGGATGGGCTCACATTAGGTTCCATCGTCTGCCACAAATTCGACAGCCAAATGGTTTATCTGGTCAATGACCTTTTGATGAACCTCAAAGGACTCGCTCCACTATGCGTACCCATCAACAAAACAGGACGAAACGGACGAGACTTCCCGAAAATGGTTGAAGCAGCCTTTCAAACTCAAAAAAATGTGGTTATGTTTCCTGCCGGGCTCTGTTCAAGAAAGGGAGAAGACGGAAGCATCAGAGATCTTGAATGGAAAAAAACATTTATCACAAAATCCGTTCAGTACCAGAGAGATGTCATACCCGTCCACTTCTCCGGCCAGAACTCAGATCGTTTCTACAACATTGCACGCTGGTGCAAACGGCTGCATCTAAAATTCAATATCGCCATGTTGTATCTAGCTGATGAGATGTACAAGAACCAAGGCAAAACATTTACTGTAACATTTGGAGAACCTATACCCTGGGAAACATTCGACAAGTCCAAGACCCCCCAAGAATGGGCACAATGGGTTAAAGAAAAAGTATATCAACTTCACCAAGAATAAAAGAACGTCATCACTATTATATGGAAGCAGAAATCATTGCGCCTACACCTAAAGAGGTGCTGAAAGCAGAACTAACAGACGACAAACGCTTGCGCATGACCAGCAAGAGCAATAACGAGGTTTACGTGGTCACATGGCAGGATTCCCCCAACGTGGTTCGAGAAATCGGACGCTTGCGAGAGATTGCTTTCCGCGCAGCAGGAGGTGGCACTGGACTCGACTGCGACCTTGACGAATTCGATACGATGGAAAATCCATACAAGCAACTCATCGTATGGAATCCTGATGCGTCAGAAATCATCGGAGGCTATCGCTATATCCTCGGCCCGGACATCAAGTTTGACAACAATGGACAACCCATTCTGGCAACAAGCCACATGTTCCATTTTTCCGACAACTTCATCAAGAATTACATGCCATACACGATAGAACTGGGACGATCGTTTGTAACGCTCGAATACCAGTCTACTCGTTCTGACAACAAGTCTATTTTTGCCCTAGACAATCTTTGGGATGGGCTCGGCGCATTGGCTGTCATCATGCCTGATTGCAAATATTTCTTTGGGAAAATGACTATGTATCCAAGTTACAATCGCAAAGGACGTGACATGATTCTCTATTTCCTCAGGAAGCACTTCGGCGATAAAGAAGACTTGGTAATTCCAACAAAACCACTTGAATTAGAGCACGATGTGAAAGAATTCGAAAAACTCTTTAGCGAAGAAACATTCAAAGAGGATTACAAGATACTCAATCGCGAAGTCCGCGCATTGGGTTACAACATTCCTCCACTCATCAATGCTTACATGGGCCTCTCTCCAACTATGAAAATGTTTGGAACCGCCATTAATTACGGGTTCGGAGATGTAGAGGAAACCGGTATTCTCATTGCTGTCAGTGAATTATATGACCAAAAAAGAATACGTTACATTGACAACTTTGCAAAAGAACATCCCGAATATGCACGCATAACTAGCGGGGCCAACAAGGTCATCTATGAACCAAAAAACAAAAAAGAGTTAGAAGACAATTTTGACCCCATCAAATAGACATAACACATATATTATTATGTAATAAGAAGCATAAAATTCAGATTTCATGCTTCTTATTTTGTCATTATAAACAAAATAACTAATTTCGCACAAATTTAATAGATTAGTGTAGACTAAAATTATGGCATTTACAAGAATTACCGCTGCAGAGGCTGCAGCACTCATCAAAGACGGAGACAACATCGGTCTTTCAGGATTTACACCAGCAGGTACTCCAAAGGCTGTGACTGCTGAAATTGCAAAAATCGCCCATGCTGAACACGAAGCAGGTCGTCCTTATCAGATTAGCATTCTCACAGGAGCATCTACAGGCCAATCCTGCGATGGGGTACTCTCTGAAGAAAACGCTATTCGCTACCGTGCACCATACACGACAAATTCGGCGTTCCGCAAGCACGTGAATGCTGGAGAAATCGCTTACAACGACATTCACCTTGGCATGATGGCTCAAGACGTACGCTATGGTTTTCTTGGCGACATCGACTGGGCTATTATTGAAGTTTGTGCCATAGAAGAAGATGGCAAGGTATACCTCACTGCAGCAGGCGGCATATCCCCAACAGTTGCACGTTTAGCTAAAAAGGGAGTCATCCTTGAATTGAATGCATTCCATTCACCTAAATCCGTCGGCATCCACGATGTATATGAACCACTCGACCCACCTTACCGCAAGCCTATTCCTATCGAGAAGGTTACCGACCGTATTGGAACTCCTTATCTCCAGATAGACCCTAAAAAGATTGTAGGTGTTGTAGAGTGCAACATTCCAGACGAAGCACGCGACTTCAAGGATGCAGACCCTATCACAGACAAAATTGGAGAAAATGTTGCGAACTTCCTTATGAACGAAAAGAAGCGCGGCATCATTCCTCCAGGCTTCCTTCCTTTCCAGAGCGGCGTTGGAACAACAGCAAACGCTATCCTCTTTGCACTCGGAAGCAACCCTGACATGCCTGCAATGGAAGTATATACAGAAGTACTTCAGAACGCCATCGTAGATCTCATGTTCCAAGAGCGCGTGAAGTGCGCATCAACTTGTTCACTCACAGTAACTAACGACAAGCTCGTTAGCATCTATGACAACATTGATTTCTTCAAAGACAAGCTCGTTCTTCGCCCTTCTGAAATATCTAACAACGCCGAGGTAATCCGTCGTCTTGGACTCATCGCCATCAACACAGCCATCGAGGTAGACCTTTTCGGCCACGCTAACTCAACACAGATTTGCGGAACAAAGATGATGAACGGTATTGGCGGTTCTGGCGACTTCGAGCGTAACGCATTCCTCTCCATCTTCACCTGTCCTTCTGTAGCTAAAGGTGGTGCCATCTCATCTATCGTTCCATTCTGCAGCCACATCGACCACACAGAGCACGATGTCAACATCATCGTGACAGAGCAAGGTGTTGCTGACCTCCGCGGAAAAAGTCCAATTCAGCGTGCTCACGCTATCATCGAGAACTGCGTACACCCAGATTACAAGCAGCTTTTGTGGGACTATCTCAAGATTTCACAGAAAGGCCAGTCATGGCACAACCTTGCCGCAACCCACTCCTTCCACGACACATTCATCAAGGAAGGCGACATGCACAAGGTTGATTTCTCTAAGTACATGTAAAAAGTACACACAATCGGGCATATAGCAAAAGAGTTCAAATTCGACTCTACCGCTACAGAACCCCAAAAACATAGAAGATGAAATTTATTTCATGGAACGTTAATGGACTCCGCGCCGTATGTGGCAAGGGCTTCTCAGAAGTCTTCGCCACACTCGACGCGGACTTCTTTTGCCTTCAAGAAACCAAGATGCAGGAAGGACAGCTTGACCTCGCTTTCCCAGGCTACCTGTCTTACTGGAGCTACGCTGAAAAGAAAGGCTATTCCGGCACTGCCATCTACACCAAACACACTCCCCTTTTCGCGACATACGGATTACCACAGAACATCACCAAGTCATTTTCTAATAAAGATTGGCTGGACATGAACACCGAAGGGCGCATTATCACCCTTGAATACGACACCTTTTATGTCGTCACAGTATATACCCCCAATTCCCAAGATGGACTAAAACGACTTGATCAGCGTATGATCTGGGATGACGCATTCCGTCAATACATACAAGAACTTGACCAAAAGAAACCAGTTCTCATCTGCGGTGACATGAATGTGGCGCATCAAGAAATAGACCTCAAAAATCCGAAGACAAATCACAAAAACGCTGGATTCACCAATGAGGAACGCGCTAAATTCACAGAACTGTTAAACGCAGGATTCACCGATACTTTCCGTTACTTTTACCCAAACACAGAAAACATGTATTCATGGTGGTCATACCGCTTCCATGCCCGCGAAAAAAACACAGGGTGGCGCATAGATTACTGGCTCTGCTCCAACCGGATAACCCCACAATTGGAAGCAGCAAAGATTCACACCGACATCATGGGCAGCGATCATTGCCCAGTTGAAGTTTCCGTAAAACTTTAGCTTACAGATTCCGCCCCTCAAACATATACGATGAAATTTCTGATGCACATATTATTCCTTGTCATGACATCCTTCACATGGATATCATGCCAACAAAACCTCAAGTTCAACCAACTTGAAGCATCAGAATATACCCCAAATATCTCATCACAATCCACTGTTCAGCAACTCACCCATACCCCTAACAACAACGAGATACGCTTTGGCAACAACGAAGGCACACTTTCCAATGCGACTACATCCTTCCGCACTGCCAGCCAGCATCCTGTAGAATATGCAAAACGCACAATTGGCGAACGCCAATCCCCATCATTCCGTGGAACAGGAAAAGCATTTACGGCCAACCGCGCTCCCCGCTCCGCCATACATTTTTCCATCGGTGGATTCGTACAACGCACAACCATACCTATTATTTCTTTTTCCTCACATACATTATTTATATATGTATTGAGGCATATCATCCGTTAGAGTTTTTATTCTTTATTTTCCATTCCTAAGCATCAATTTGATACTTAGGCTAATACTGTATTCAATAAAACTATTCTTTAACGGACCGCATTCAACTGAAAGAACAACGAAGTGGCCATATCCACTTCCATGCGGGAAAAACAATCTTATTATGGCAAGTTTCAAAAATTTAGAAATAGCACCAACAGTAGCTAACCACCCACGTATATCCATAAAAACCAGTCTGTTGGGGCTTCGAACAAAAATATACTACAACCCCACCCAAACAGAAGTCGATTGCATTCGAAACTATTACACGATGTCATCAGGCTGTGCCATTCAGCAGTTCCTGCTTAAATTCCAGCACGACCCTCTATGCGCAGAAAATGCGAAACTCCCTATCGAACTTGACGACAATGGTTGCTTCTGTCTTGAAGCGTGTTCCTCTCGCGACGGGCAATTTATTGCCATACAGCTTTTCAGATACAACCAACTGGCCTATAATTCCGTTTGCGAAATTAAAATATTCGAAGGGAAAGAGGCTATTCTACTCAAAAAGGCTTTAGCCTGCTAATCCATAGTCCCCATGAAGCCTTTAAGTCCCAAGGGGAAAATCCTTGCAGGATTTCTTCTGCTTGTATGCGGCATCTTATGGATGCTTCTCCCACAGTACCTACAGATGGACAACCATCCTACCCTACGTCATGCCATCATTGTGTTTGGTGCAGTCAATGTATTGCTTAGTTTTCCATTACTCACCCCCAAACGCAAATGAAGGACCTTTTTATCTCTAAATAAGTACTTATTATCAGCAAGTTAAAATGACAAACATCATTATCATCATTTTCATCATTGGATATCTATGTATAACCATTGAGAACATCACAAAAGTGAACAAATCAGCTGTAGCCCTGTTCATGGGAGTTGCCTGCTGGGCACTTTACATGATGGGTAATCCTGGCACATCCGTTGAAGATGTCTTTCTACCGCATGTAGGAGAAACTTGCGAAACTATCCTTTTCCTCATGGGAGCCATGGCCATTGTGGAAATCGTCGATTCCAACGGAGGTTTTAACTTTGTCACACGCTATCTGCACACCACTAGTGCACGAATCCTGCTGTGGGAAATTATCGGCATAACCTTCATTTTGTCAGCATTGCTCGACAACATGACCACCAGTATCGTCATGGTCATGGTATTGAAAAAGCTTGTGGCTGACAAAAAACAACGCCTCATCTATGCAGGCATGATTGTTCTTGCCGCAAATTCAGGAGGAGCATTCTCTCCCATCGGAGACGTCACAACCATCATGCTTTGGATTAAAGGATGCGTATCAACCACAGGAATCATCGGGAACCTCTTCCTGCCATCAATTGCCAGCGTAATCATACCAGCTTTTATCATCTCTCAAAAACTGAAAGGAGAAGTCGAAATTGCAAAAGCCACCAACTACAAAGAAGACAAGATGACACACATGGAGCAAAGTTTCCTTCCACGCACCATCCGACTTGCCATCTTTTTCATTGGAGTAGGCGGTCTTACCCTCGTCCCCGTATTCCGCTCCATCACAGGCCTTCCGCCCTTCGCTGGCATTATGGCATTGCTCAGCGTTCTTTGGATCTTCACCGAAATTGTTATAAGACGTAACAAACGTCTTCTTAACCTCGACACTAAGGTAAGAGTATCAAATATCTTACATAAGCTGGATCTCTCAACCATCCTCTTCTTCCTTGGCATCCTTTTCGCCGTCGGTGCATTGACAGAAACTGGAACATTAGCTCAAGTCGGTGATTGGCTCAACAAAACGTTCCACGGAAATGCCTATGCCGTGAATGGCATCATCGGCATACTCTCATCCATTGTCGACAACGTTCCACTCGTAGCCAGCGCAATGGGCATGTACAGCATCGAGCCAGACTGCACGACTGGCATCATGGCCAACTTCATACAAGATGGCAACTTCTGGAATCTACTTGCCTACTGTGCTGGTACAGGTGGTAGCATACTCATCATCGGATCTGCAGCAGGCGTCATTGTCATGGGATTAGAGCAAGTAAGCTTCACATGGTACTTACGCAACATCTCATGGTTGGCCTTCATCGGCTACATTTCAGGTATCATCGTCTATTGGTTGCTAAATAGTCCATTATCAGATTTTATCCACATCCAAACGGCTGATACACTTCTCTACGACCTTTTTCCTTATTTAGCGGCTCATTAACAAACTTTCATTTTATAGCAAGGGGGAGTGTCAATTGACACTCCCCCTTGCTATAAAAACAAATATAACTACTTCAATAAACATACACCGTTGACATATATGCACACGGCGAACACGTAGGAATAAATTTGCAACTGGGTAAAGAGAAACGTCCTCCTACTCATTTGAAATACATATCAAGAATTTTCTGAGCACTTTCATCGCCCATTCCCACGGCCTTCAGGAGATTAGCACGTGCATTCTCCTTATCCTCTTTTTGCAACTGAGCGTAACCAAGTATTCTATAGGAATCCACAATATCGGGATTCAACGCTATAGCTGTTTCGCAAGCCTGAACACATTCATCTAACAGATTGACCCTGAGAGTCAAAGAAGCCTTATCGATGTAGTAAAGCGGAGTACGCGGCGACATCTCAATAGCCTTGTTGATATCGTCCAATGCAGGTTGGAACATCCGTCCATTCATTTCTATCATCGAACGTTCATGATAAAAAACCGCACTAACCTGATTATTCAGCAAATAAGCATACTGATTATAATCCAGCACAGCCTCACGATATTTTCCAGCATTGGCATAGAGCTGTCCACGACGAATCACATAATTGGCAGCACCGCTTGGCATAGGAGTACCAAACATGGCTATCGCACTATCAAGAGGCTCAATCACTGTCGCCAGCGAATCACCTCGTCCATCACGTGCCAAACTGATAGCGTAATAGTAGGAAGGCGAGCGGTTTTCGCCCTGATTCAACTGCTCATACAATGAAATGGCAGCATCGTAATCTCCTTTGTTCAAGAGAATTTGTGCTTTCAGCACTTTGTATCTGCTGTCACTCGCTTTACGCTCTTCTCCGTCAGGCTTTTCCATATTCAATGAGATGGCAGCATCCATGTGCTGGATGACAACATCATAGTTCCAAGACTCATAAGCAGGTTCGGGCTGAAAACGAAGTTTGTCATAAATCAAAGAACCGACCTTAAAGTTACCTTCAGCCTTATCTTCAGTCAGTTGCAGATGCTGCTGCAAATCCTTATCGGCTTCGTCAAAACGCAACATGTCTATCAACGGCGTGGCACGCCTCAAATAGCCTTCTGCATTCTGAGGATAGGCATCGACAAAACGATTCACCAATTTCATGTATTCATCATTGCCCATCGTGCGTGATTTGAAATACAGATAGACCAGCGCCTCTTCTGCCGTTTTTGGCAAATCCTTCGAGATGAAGATGTTGTCAAGCGCCCCTGATGCAGAATTAGATGCAATAGCTTCTATTTTCAGCGTTTCGATGAAACGGATATCAAGCACATAGCTCTTTTCGCCAATTGTAGAATGAAGTATACCAGTCAACACACCTTCCTTATTGAAAACGGGCTGACCAATCAACTTCTCACCTATTTTTTGGTTCAATCCATAATAAGCATACTTGCCCTGAATGAGCGAAGTATCAGCTACTATCACCTGTTCATGCAACACCTCTCCATCTACTATTGAAAGGACAAAAAATTCCGATTCCATCGCAGAAACAGAAGTTGCAAATGGTAAAACTGAATGTTTCTTTGACGCCACTTGAAAACGCACTAAAGAATAAGTGTCGTCTGCACCAGAAATGCATACGACAGAATCCTGTCTTCCACTGGAATCAGTCACCAACGCCTTATACGCTCCCTTGAACAAACGATAGTCAGCTACGGCATCACCATTTTCCCCAACATAGAAAGCAGTTCCTTGACGAAGTAAATCCCCCTTTTCATCATAGGTATTTACAGAAACAATACCTTTCTTTACCTTTGAAGCAAACTTTGGCTGAGCCAATCCTTGCAACACACAAAGAGAAAGGGATAATGTCAATATCAAATATTTTTTCATTTCAATATTTTTAATTACTATTTTCTAATAAAGCCTTTGCATTATCGAGCGCAGCCTGAGTAAGCGTTTCGCCACTCAGCATATGAGCCAGCGCTTCAATCCGCTCACGTTCATCAAGCTGTACAATATGAGTCAATGTCGCGTCTTCGGTATCTTCCTTGTACACCTTATAGTGATGACAACCCATCGCTGCAATCTGTGGAAGATGAGTAATGGAGATGACCTGACGTTCATATTCACCCATCTCTTTCATCATTTTTGCCATTTTTTCCGCGATGGAACCGCTCACTCCAGTATCAATTTCGTCGAAAATGATAGTCGGCAACTTCACAGCTCCAGCCACCATCGCCTTAATGGACAACATCACTCGAGCGATTTCACCACCTGAAGCAATTTGGCTGACAGGTTTCAATTCGCCATTTTTGTTAGCATTGAACAGGAACTGCACTTGGTCGCACCCCGTTTCTGACAATTCTGCCATATCCGAAACAACTGAGCACTGAAAACGCACATTGGGCATGCCAAGCGGAACAAGTTTTTCTGACATCGACTTTTCAACAGTCTTCGCTACATTGTATCGGGCATTCGAAAGCTGTAGGGCTAAACTTCTTGCAGCATTTTCTCGTTCCTGTACTTTACGACGTATTTCCTCGATGAAATCGTCATTATTATCTAAATTCAATAGTTTTTCCTCTAAATCGCGCTGGATGGAAAGTAATTCTTCCACGCTATCCACGCTATGCTTTTTCTGCAAAGAATAAATGATGTTTAATCGTTCGCGAATCTGTTCCAACCTGCGAGGATTATACGCCACATCTTCAGCTTTTCCCTCCAATTCATCGGCAATATCCTTCAGTTCTATATAGCATGAATTCAAGCGTTCCGCCAATTCATCTGCCGAAGCATAAACTTTTGAAATGGATTGAATCGACGACATTCCCTGCTTGAGCATTCCCAGCACATCCGTTCCATCATCAGGAGATTGAAGACAGCAAGATGCCTGATAGAGAGAACCCTTGATGTCCTCAGCATGCTCTAGCGTTTTCGCTTCTTCCTCCAGTTCAATCTGTTCATTCTCCTGCAAACACGCATCTGCCAATTGCTCTGCCTGAAAACGCAGATAATCCTCATCATCCCTGCCATTCTTGGCATCCTCTATCACCTTCTCCAACTGCTTCTGCAAAGAACGAAATTCCCTATATTCCACCTTATACTGCTCCAGAAGAGTATGGTTTTCAGCCAAAGCATCCAAAATGCCAAGCTGAAAGTCCTCTTTTCCAAGCAACAAGTTCTTGTGCTGCGAATGTACATCAATCAGACGCTCGCCAATTTCTTTCAATTGTAGAAGTGACACGGGCGTATCGTTGACGAAAGCACGAGATTTTCCAGCAGAAGTCAACTCACGGCGTATCACGCATTCTTCAGCATCAAAATCAAGGTCATTCTCTTCAAAGAAAGTTTCCAGCTGATAATCAGACACATCAAAGGTCGCTTCTATCACACAGCGTTTTATTCCTTCCTTGATGGCACGCGAATCGGCTCTTTGTCCCAGCAACAACCCTACTGCGCCTATAATAATCGACTTTCCAGCTCCCGTTTCTCCTGTAATGACAGAGAAACCTGCATGAAAATCGATGTCAAGATGCTCAATCAGAGCATAATTTTCTATATGTAAATGACGAATCATCTCTTTATCCTATTCCAATAAGTATTCTGGCTTGCGTTGATTTCCGATACAATGTCATATACCAGTTGCTTTTCCTTCTCCGTTCCATGTCCCGAATAAATATTCACGATTTCATCGCGTTTGAAGTCCGTGAAGAGCTGCGGATACATGGCAAGCGGCTTGGTGCTGTATGCCTCGTTCAGCATCTCCAGCGCCTCCGTAATGGCGGTACGTCCTCTATCTGGATTTTGTGCCATCCCATCGAGCCCTTCGCGATAATACTTATACTGCATCTGACGTAAGGGTTCAAGCGTTGTTTCCATATAGTCATTGATGATGCCATGACGGTTTTTCCCATCATCGAAAGCTTTCCATCCTGTTTCGTTCATACCTTGCGCATCATTCACAATCTTCTCTACCATACGAAGCGGTTCTGTTCCACCAAGCGGCGAAAACGTGTCCAAATCCATACCAATGAACAGGTAGGCATAATAGGCCAGCATCGCGGTCAAGTTGTTATCTATATTATTTTCGTTAAACTCCAGATTGTCCTGTTCTGCGTATGTAAAATTAAATTCCGTATCCCGTGTCGAAAACACAGTTGTATTATATACGGAATTATACACTGGACGAGTCAGTTGACATTGTAGTTCTCCCGTGAAAGCATTTGTTGATTCATCATATTTCTTAATGGTTATACTCATGGAGCATTCTATTTTCTCTGCCTCCTGAAACTGCAAATCTGTCCATGCACGGTTATTCATAAATTCCGCGATGGCTGTTTCCAGCACTCCAAACACGCTCTTGTTTGTACCTTGCACTTGAGAGTGATTTATTTTCACCGTACAGTCCAACTCTTGTGCCTTCAGCTCATTCAGCGACATGAATCCACCCGACAGCACAAAAAACCATTCCGCTATCAGCAGAAAAAACATCAGAAACAATCTATGCATAGTTCTTCGAAAATATTGTCACAAAAGTACTGCTTTCTTCCGACATAACCAAATATTCGCTCTTTTTTAAGAAAAAACGGCATCTTTACCCTACAATCATAAGATTTTGTTCCATCATTATATAAATAATGTGATTTTTATTTTTTAACTTTGCAACCTATCAACAATCTAACAATCTATCTATTTCCCTAAACACCTGTAAGATGAAAAAAATCAGTTTTTTCCTTGCCATTTGTGCTGTAGGAATCTTGAGTGTCTGTTGCGCTCAACAAGACCGCGAGTTTCGTTCCGTCATCTGCAACGCTGACGGTACTGTAACATTTAGGTACAAGAACCCTTTTGCCAAAGATGTACAAGTAGATGTACAGTTTGCTGGCAAGAACCCAATGACAAAAGTTTCCGACGACGTCTGGGAAGTCACACTTGGCCCTGCTGCTCCAGACATGTATCCATACAACTTTGTCGTTGACGGAGTCAGCATTATGGACCCTTATTGTCCTCAGTACTTCCCTAACGAAGGTTTCAAGAACAGTCTTTTAGAGATACCAGCAGCCGACGGACAGTCATTGCCACATGACATCAAGGATGTGCCACACGGAAAAGTTGAATACATTCATTATTATTCACAGAGCCTCAAGGCCACAAACCATGCCATTGTCTATCTTCCACCTACATACAACCCCCAAAATATTGACAAGAAATATCCTGTATTCTATCTTATCAGCGGAACAACAGATACAGAAGAAGTGTATTACAAAGTGGGACGCATGAATTATATCCTCGACAATCTGCTGGCAGAAGGCAAGGCCAAGGAGATGATTATCGTTCTCCCCTACGGAAACCCCACGAAGCTACTGTATAATGCACCCCAAAACCCAATGTTCATGGGCGACGTGTTTAGCAACGACCTCATCAACGACTTGATGCCTTACATCGAGAAGAACTATCTCACTATCAACGACCGCAACCACCGTGCCATCGGCGGTTTCTCTCGTGGCGGAAATCAGGGTCTTTCCAACGGCTTGAACAACCTCGACAAATTCTCTTACCTTTGTTCTTACAGTTCCTTCACATCAACCAACATTCCCGATGTGTACGACAACGCCGACGACACCAACCAGAAAATCAATCTCTTCTGGCTCGGCATTGGTACAGACGATTTCCTCTACGGAACATCACGTGACTATCTGGAATTTCTTGACCAAAAGGGCATCCGTACTGCTAAAGTATATACTGACGACAAGTTCGGACACACTTGGATGAATGCCAAATACTTCCTCGACATCACCCTCCGTCTGCTCTTCAACCCCGAGGCGTCTGCCGAAGCCATGGAAAACAGTGAGCCAACCCTTGCAGCCACAGGCAAAGAAGAGCCATTCACTCCTGGGGTAATGGCACGCCTCTTCCCACGCCCGATTATATCTCCAGAATACGGAACAGACAGCATCACCTTCCGTTTCAAGGCACCTGAAGCCAACGAAGTATGGCTCGCGCTGGAAAATGGAGACGAAAAACTCATGACAAAAGAAGAAGATGGCGTATGGAGCATCAGCATAGGCCAGTACACATACGACACATTCAAGTACTGCTTCGTTGTGGACGGAACAATGGTTGCCGACCCCAGCAACATGTATCTCTCACCAGACAAAGGTTTCAAATACAGCATCGCCAACCACCCTGCAGCACCTTATAACTTCGCTTCCATGGGTGACATCGCACATGGCAAGGTTAGCTACAATCTAAATAACAACACTGCAACCTACTTTCCACCAGTTTGCGAAGAAGCACCTATTCTAATTAAGCTGGAATTGGGCGATAATGATACCATGGAAAGCTGGTTCAAAGTGGGAGGCGCTGATGCCATTGCCGACAAGCTGATTGCCGACGGAAAGGCAAGCCCCTGCGTCATCACGACTGACAGCGAATGGGCAGAAAGCGAAAATCAAGAGACTCATGTGCTCAAAGCTTCCGACTACTCAACATGGAACGAACGCCGCAAAGCATTAGAAGATTTACTTACCAAAACTAAATAATTATTTATGAGAACTTTAACTTTATTCTTGGCGTGCTCGCTATTGGCAGCAGCACCCGCAACAGCACAAACAAAAAAAAGTGCCGTCGAATTTGATGCCTACGAATGGGACTTCGGTTCTATCGATGCCATCAGCGGCACAGTTTGCCACACATTCACATTCCAAAACACATCCGACAATGCAGTTCGGATAGACAAGACTATCCCCAGCTGTGAATGCATCACGGCACACTATTCTACAGACGAGGTAAAGCCTGGTGACATCGCAAAAGTCATGGTAGCCTTTTCTCCAGCCGGAGCATCAGGCAGAACACACAGAAGTGTCGAACTGCTCGACCAGAACGGCAACACGCTCGGGGCCCTTTCCACCAAGGCACACGTTACTTCAAGCGAAAAGCCAGAAGATGGACACAAATATCCATTCCAAGACTACAAACTCTCCAACGAAGAGCGTGTAGAAAACCTCATCTCGCTCCTCACTCCAGAAGAGAAGGTCGGACTCATGATGAACAAGTCTATCTCCGTTGACCGCCTCGGCATCCCATCCTACAACTGGTGGAACGAAGCCTGTCACGGCGTCCGCCAAGGAGGCTACACTGTTTATCCACAGCCTATTGGTATGGCGGCAGCCTTCAATTCACAGCTCATCTACGACGTGTTCTCTACTGTTTCCGACGAAGCACGCGCCAACTGGAACCGTTCAGACCGCAACATTTTCAACGTGCCAATGGGAGTAACCTACTATCCTGGAAATCCCGAACTGACTTATTGGTGTCCAAACGTCAACATCTTCCGCGACCCACGTTGGGGACGTGGACAGGAAACTTGCGGTGAGGACCCATACCTCAACGCTGTGCTCGGCGTACAGACCGTACTCGGTATGCAAGGCAACGACGACAAGTATTACAAGACTCACGCTTGCGCAAAGCACTATGCCGTACACAGTGGTCCAGAGCCATTGCGCCACACCTACGACGCATCTGTCTCTATGCGCGACCTTTGGGAGACTTATCTCCCAGCTTTCAAAGCACTTGTCAAGAAAGGCAACGTGCGCGAAGTGATGTGCGCCTACAACCGTTACGAAGGTGTGCCATGCTGTACCAGCGACCGTCTGCTCGTTGACATTCTGCGCCGCAAATGGGGATTCGACGGTATTGTACTGACTGACTGCGATGCTATCAACAACTTCTACAACAAAGGACAGCACGAGACACACCCAGACCCACTTTCAGCATCTGTTGACGCTGTGCTCAACGGTACCGACCTCGAATGCGGAAAGGTATTCATGGTGCTCACAGAAGCACTTGACAAGGGACTCATCCAGGAGTCAACTCTCGACGATCACCTGCGTCGCACACTCCTCGGCCGCTTCGAACTGGGCATGTTCGACCCTGAAGACATGATTCCATGGGCAAATCTCGGACCAGACGTCATCAGCAGCGAGTCCAACCACCAGCTCTCTATTCAAGCTGCACGCGAATCTATGGTACTGCTCAAGAACAACGGCATTCTTCCACTTTCAAAGAATCTCAAGACTATCGCCGTCATCGGCCCTAACGCTGACGACACAGAGATGCTCAACGGTAACTACGGAGGCACACCAACAGAGAATCACAAGCGTTCACTCCTCGAAGGAATCAAGGCCGCTGTTCCTGGCACCAACGTCATCTACAAGAAGGCTTGCGAACTGGCTGACGAATACACCACCATCAACCACCTCACTGAGTTCAACGACGGCAAAGGAGCATACGTTGAGTTCTACAACAACAAAGAACTGAGCGGAGATCCTGCTGTGACAGGCTACTACAACGAACTGAACTTCTCTACATTCGGAGCATGGGGATTCGCTGAAGGCGTGAGCACAGACAACCTCTCTGTACGCGTATCAGGTAAATACAAGGCAACTTACACTGGTCAGATGCAATACTCTATTTCT
>JAEIGA010003690.1_pt1 | contig 23862 bp, 30 predicted proteins | sample 9270691 | NCBI WGS metagenome assembly JAEIGA01 (sample SAMN17057246, study PRJNA624740) | gut metagenome | biome: biome; isolation source: fecal sample | host: Bos grunniens | place: China: Xizang | collected 2019 | reverse complement strand
CTTCGCATAGGCTTCTCTTTCGTCCTCTTTCAGGCTGTAGATGAAATCCTCCTTGTCGAAGAAGTACCGTATCGCGCAAACGCTGCTAACGTACTGCCCGGTACCGCTTAACCACTTCCAAGCATCAGGAAGTTTTGTGTCGTCGACTTTTACGGCTCCCTTGACTATCATCCTCACGAAGGAATCCATGTCCTTAACGATCTCTTTCAAGTAGGCCTTCGTCTTTTTGATTCTCTGCTCTCTGGCTTTGCGTTCGAGTTCTTCCTTCGTCAGCTGTTTCTTTTCGGGTTCTTTAAGCTTGAGAATGATTATCGAGCTGTAGCACTCGCAATATTCCATGCCTTTATATTTCATGAGGTCCTTGGGAGGATCTTTGGCCAGATTAATATCGAGCTTTCTTTCTACGCGAGAGTCCCATTGACTGACCTTTGCTTTTTTTATGCCTGCTGCCTCTATGAGGCCCATGACGATTTTCTTGTTTTTCTCTTTGGTGGCTTCCTCTACGGCTCTCTTAACCTTCCACTTGAGTTCCTTCGAGCTTGTGGCTTCCTGAAGGACTTTGTTTCGGTCTTTTACGTTCTTAAGCTTCTCGAGGGTGATGTAGTCTGCTATGGAGAGCTGAAAGCCTTCCTTTGCCGGTGCTTCGACTGCTTTCTTTGAAAGCTTGGCTATCTCCAGCCGGTGCTTGATGGTTGTCTCTGAGAAGCCGGTCTTCTCGGTGATGCCCTGGATGCTATCGCCTAAGTCGAGCATCATCTGAAAGCCGTTCGCCTGCTCCCATATCGTCAGATCGGAGCGCTGCATATTCTCTTCGAGCATGATGGAAACCTGTTCCTTGTTGCTCATGTCCTCGACTACCTTACAGGGAACCTTCTCGATTCCGGCAAGTCGTGCAGCTTCGCATCTGCGATGCCCGATGAGAAGTGTGTAATCGCCTGGAACAAATTCTCCGTTCTCGAAGTGTCCGGGAATAACGGTCAGGTTCTGCATGATGCCATTCTTGCGAATGGATTCCGCGAGTTCCGTGAGGTCGCCCAGGTCTTTCCGTGGGTTTTGTGGATGAGCGTGGATTTTCTCCAGCTCTATCTCTGTTAATGTGTTCATGCCTTTTGTCCTCCTTTGATTTTTTCAGCGTTTTCGGCTTTTTTCTTCTCGATTTCTCGCTCGAGCCAACCGGAATAACTGTGCGGCTTCTTATGCTCGACTGAAGTGAGCTTCTTGCTGAGAAAAATCGCTAATTGTTTCCATGTATCGCTTACCGGTTCGCCTCGCTGATTCTTGAAACCATTCTCAAACCATCTCGACAGGTACTTTGTGAAGACTGCTGCCGTGTAGTCCGCATCGGTGTAGAGCGTAACCGTATAAGGTTCTTTTAAGTGTTTCAGGGCTTCCAGAAGGACGATGCCTTCCGCTTCGTTCTTGGTTGCCTCTTCAAGGGTTCCGATGTATGAGTAAGTTGCCGGTCCCTTTGATGTGATGACCTCGAGCACGTACCCGAAGCCGACGTTCTTGTTCACCGGAGCCTTGGCCGTGGTCTTTATGTAGATGTTTACGTTCATGTTCAAGCTCCGCCTTTCGTTTCATGGGATTTTATGAGGGTGTACGAGAAATACTCGAATCCCGAGAATTCTGAAATACCATGCAGCGGTTCACCGTAGAGGTTATAGCCTTTAATCACTCTCGCATCTTTCCGGAAGTGCTTCGCGGTGATGACTTTCTTTGTGACCTTGGGCTTAAGCAGGTTTCTCGAGCCGTACCAGCGTTTACCGATAAGCTCTCCTTCGGTCTCTTCGGTACGTGCCGCGTACTTGATGAAGTAGTCGGCTATCTGTGCATATTGTCCCTGGGTGTGCAGAGGATCTATGTGGATGCCTCCGTAGGTCCACGCGTTGGTAATGCATTCGGGGGGACACTTGTTCACGAGCATGTGGATGTGTCTGCCGCCTCTCTTGCCGACTTCCTTCACGTAGATGTACTTGAGTTCAAGTCCTGCTTTCTTGTATTCAGTTTTAAGTTTCCGCAGAGCCTTCGAAGTTAAGGCCTGCATCTCCGTTGAGTCTTTGGGTACCTGTTTATGAAAATCGAGTCGGAGAAGAAAATCTCCATCTTTGAAGTTTGTGTTCATGAGCCTTCTTAAGGTCTTGGCTGCCTTCCTTTGGTTGACCTTCTTTTGGGCTTCAGTTGATACCCTCTCTTTGGGAGCTCTCTTCTCTCCCTTGGTATGGACTCTATAGGAGAAGTATTTTAAAACCTCTATGGTTTCACCAGCCACACATGTCTCTTGTATGTATGGCATAAGTCTCCTTTGGTCGAATGGATAATAACTTAAGCAAGAAGCTTAAGGCGCTCGGAGCGCCCGTTTTTCTTGACTTTTTCGGGGTATTCAACTATAATAAAGATGTGAATAAGATTTTTAGATTAGTCCTCCGAATTCCGCTTCGAGGGCTTTTCTTTTTACTTCGATTTATCATGATTTTCTACTCCTAAAAGGTTGTTATAGTAGTTCATTCTTTCTTTGATTGATGGCCAGCTCTTAATCTGGTAATCATTTCTCAAAGCTCCGCGTTCTCCGCATTTATAACAAGCGGTAATCGTCTGATAAATATCTTCGTGGTCTTTATACTTGTCCTGGTACCTGCTGATTAAGGTTAAAGCGTAGGTGATGTTATCGAATTCATTCAGGGGGTCAAGCTCCATCGCTTCCATCTCCGGCCAGTTAACCTCTCTGATCTGACAGAGCCCAGCGGAATACATTCCTTCGTCATGAACAAAGATGTGTGTCCTGAAGGATGATTCCGACTCGATAAGGGCGAAGGCGTAACCTTCATTAACTCCTATACGGTCCGCTTCGAGGATTATCCATTCCTGCAGCTCTTTTCCCAGGGGAACCTCTGCGAGGTAAAGGACTTTCTTCGGTTCTTCTTTCTTCGGCTCTACGATTACCGGTACAGGATCAGGCTCGATGATGTACGGGTTCTCTTTAATAAATTCCTTTGAGCTCTTTGCTTCGGCCACCATCTGCTTAAGTTCCTGCAGCTGTTCGTCCGCTTCTTTCTCTTCGTGGATTGCTACGGCTATCAGGCCTACACATATGAGCAGGACCAATACTGCTGATACCTTAAAAAATGTTTTCATGCTTCCTCCTTTAACAGTTCTGAAATCTTCCCTCTTTCTGTATTAAGTTCTTGGATAATGTCGATGAAGTTCTCGAGTTTGAGCGTCTTCGGATTACTGAGCCACTTTGAAAGTGTTTGCTGCTTGACTCCGAGTCTCGCTGAGAATTGTTCCTGTGTGAGTTCCTGCCGTTTGAGTTCTCCCCGGATGTAATCCGATATCCTGTTGAGGCTCCGGCTGGTTCTTGTGATGTAAATCTTTTTCTTCATTTGCCTTTTGTCCTTTTGGTTGTCAGTTCTTTTTTGAGGGAGTTGACTTGTCAAGTCCCTCGTGTTACCTGTAAGGTAGCACGGCGCTTCATAATTGCAATTTGCGTTTATCCCGATTAAAAAAATTAAGCGTCTACTTTTTCGAAGAGTTCCTCGAAGGAGCTGCTATAATGCTCAATCAATTTCTTGAGTTCTGTGAGCTCAAATTCAGCTCTTCCGCTTAAGCGTCTTCTTACGCTGTCGTCGCTCATGTCTAAGAGGTCTGCAAGGTCCCTTGCATCCTCATTGGCATATGACATCTTCGCTCTGAGACCGGGAAAGATGTTTTTCAGTGCTTTCGCCATCTGTTGTTTATGCTCCTTTCTAAACGCGTTCTGCGTTTCTATGTGTCCACTATAATCCCGTATTGCGTTTATGTCAATACCTTTTTTTATTATTTTATTGATTTTTGCGTTTATCCTCTTGAATAAACTTATATTTGCGTTTATAATATGCTTACAGGAGGTGATTTGTATGTCAAAGAAGCGAATCGTCGACGCAAGAAGTCCCGAGTATTCCGCCCTCGGCTATAAAATCACTGAGGCTCGCAAAGCTCTCGGGCTTTCACAGGCGGAAGCCTCGAAACGAATCGGAATTCCACAGAGTACGTATTCAGGATATGAAACGGGGACTCGTAAAGTTACACTTACTACATTGAAACAAATTGCGGCGGCTTATGGGGTTGATGTTGATACTTTAATCGGTACACCCAAGAAGGCCGTTTCTTTATCTGAAGAAACAGAGCGCGTGCTTCAGTGTTATATGTCCGCTGACGACGAAACGAGGCAGATGGTTAAACGTTTGCTTTCTTACTATGAGAAATTTAAAGCGTTATCCGAAGAGTATGATAAGAATGAATAATATAAATAGAGAAATCGGTAATAAAATAGCGACTCGACTACGTATTGTAGGAAAGTCTCAAGCTGACCTTGCTGAGTTCTTGAACGTGTCTCAGGCCGCTGTGTCAAATTGGATTTCCGGCGCAAAAGCTCCACGCCTTAGCAAAATAGACGATATATGCCATTTTCTTCGCTGCTCTCGTTTCGACTTATTGCTTGATGAGCCTTCGGGATTACCGTGTCGTATGAAAGAATTGAGGCTTGGTGCAGGGCTGTCTCAGCGTGATCTTGCTAAGAAACTACATTTGTCACCTTCCACTATAGGAATGTATGAATCGGGCGCTCGTTTTCCGACTCCTGAATCCGAAATTTCTATTGCTCAATTTTTCGGTGTCTCTCTTGACTATTTAAGAGGGCTCAGCAATGAGATTCCTGCAGGAAGGTACATTGATATTTTTGCTTCTTATTCTGTCGATATGCAAAAGCGTTTAATTGCTTACGCAAAGTTTTTATCAGAAACGGAGGGATTAGATGCAAATAGAGAAACTTCCGAGCGGTTCGTACAGAATCCGCCAACAGTACAATAAGAAACGCTATGACGTTGTCGTCGACCATAAGCCCACCCAGAAAGAAGCGCTGGAGCTTCTCGGGCAGGTGATGAAGGACGTTGTCGTAGATAAAGCTTCGTTTAGTTCTGCTGCCGAGCGCTACATTCAGTTAAAGGCTAACATCCTAAGCCCTCGGACTATTCGGGAATATAAACTGCTCCCTGCAAGGCTCCCGGAATGGTTCCAGAAGATTAACGTTAATCAAATTACAGCTGACACGGTTCAGCAATGCATCAATGAGCTTGCCGGTACCTGCTCGGCCAAAACGGTCCGCTCGCTTCACGGTTTTATTTCTGCCGTTCTGAAGCGTGCACGTCCTCATTTGATGCTTAACACTACGCTCCCACGCTTACAGAAGAAAGAGCCGTACATTCCAAAGAAAGAAGACCTGCAGGCTATTCTTAAGGAAGCGGAAAATACACAATACTCAATCCCTATCCGTTTGGCGTGCTATGGCTTAAGGCGCGGAGAGATTTGCGCTTTAGAAATTACGGACTTGGATGCTTCAGACGTTATTCATGTGACGAAGGATCTCGTGCAGGATTCCTCGGGTACCTGGGTAAAGAAGCCGCCCAAGACTCCCGGAAGCGTGAGGGACGTTCCGATTGACCACGCACTCGCCGAGGAGATTCGGGCACAGGGATACATCTTTAAAGGTTTTCCCGGTACGATTTCCAATTTCCTTGCACGTACTCAAAAGAAGCTCGGCCTTGAACACTTCTCGGTCCACAAGCTGCGTCACCTGTTTTCTTCAATCCTGCTCGATAAGGGCTACGATCTGAAGACTATACAGGAGCTCGGAGGCTGGCAAGGTTCTGAAACCGTAATGAATGTGTATCTCCACTCGCTGAAGCTCAAGGACGAGGAGCAGCGCCGGAAGATTGCCTCCGATATATCATCTTTTATGGATTAATAAAGCTCATGGGTTTTTCCGTGGGCTTTATTTTACATTTGTGCGTTGTAAACCTTGATTTTGCGTTGTAAAAAAGCAAAATAAAAAAGCCTCATTTCTTGGGTTTTTCCCTTGAAATAAGGCTTTTTCTTCGAATCGGAGTGACAAGACTTGAACATTTTTCCTTGCTCATAATATGTCGGCTTTATGCGGTTTTTGTGAGCTCATGGGTTTTTGCGTGGGCTTTTAACTCATTTATAATTTGCTTTTGTTACCATTTCTTTGCAATCTCTGGTATCTTCGATTGCATTCAATGGAGAGCGGTGTTGAGAATGTGCCGCTTTCCGCACACAAAAAAGGGCCTCGACGTGAGGCCCTTTCTTTATAACATATTCTTCTTGATTTCTCAAGTTTTAAGGAGTAGTAATGAAGTCTCTGTCGACGGTGCCGGTGATGGCTCCTGTCTTCTGCGTTGAGATGATGACGCCGTTCTTATTCGTGCCTCTATAATAGAGTGTGGAGAGCTTAACCCATGCCGGGATGTTCTTTCCGTTGTAATAAGTGGCGCCTGATTTAAGCTTTATCTTGTCCCCTACTTTAAGATTGACCAGGTAATCTGCGTCGGTCGTGTAGATCGTAAGCTTCAGACCTACGGGAATCTTATTCGGGTCTGTTATCTTCTCGGCGTTCCATCCGTACAAGGTCCGCCAGCCGCCTCTCACGCCGTAGGCTACCGCTATGGCAGAAAGCGTCTCGCCCTTCTTGACGACGTGAGTTAAAACGGTCTGGGGTACTACTGAGGGATTATTATCGAGAAGGAGTTCTTCGTCATATTTGGGAATGATGTAGCCTCTGATATACCGGCCATTAACGGACAATGTCCTGCGCTGGCATCTCTGGGAGTAATTTCCTTCGATTACCGTTATTGTGGTGCCTACCACAGTCTCAACTATGCCGGTGTGGTTGGCTCCGGTGATGCAGTCGCCTATTCCGTTATCATCCCATGAATAAATGATTATATCTCCAGGCTTGGGTGTGAAGGAATCATCCTCTACCCATATGTCCATTTTCTGTGCAAGTTCTATAAGCTTACGACAGGAACATTCTACCGGGATAATATCCGTGTAGCCTGCTCTGATGGCTGCAGCTGATACGGTTGCCGCGCACCAGGCATCATTCAGAGTCATCTTGTAGCCTCTTGGATGGGGAAGATAACTGTTATACGTATCGATAATGTCCTGATGCTTTGCGGAGCCGTTTGTAGCTCCGAGCCAGCCCTGCATTATCTCTACGATCTTACGCCTTGAGTGGCCCGTGGAAGGAGCTTTATCTTCGATGAAGAAGTGAATGTATACCTCTTCACATATTGCGGTACGTCTGTCCTTATTGGCTTGTGTCTGATTGGCCGGAGCTTCGTACACGACCATAACCTTTTCGGAACATTCCTTCAGGGTCTTTGTGGGGTCTCTTAAAACCGCAAGGACCGTCGGAAATTTATTCAAGAGTTCCCAAATAAGGAAATCATGCTGTGTGTCTACGTCTGCGATAGATCCTCTTCTTTCGTCTACGAGCTTCTTAAGGTTCTGCTTACGTCCGGGACTGGTCCACTGAGCCCAGCCAAAGCCGATTGAATCGTGAACGAAATCACGCTTTCCGGAATCAACCTCAGCTATGTACTGCTCATCAGTCATTTTCAGTCGGTCCATGCTTGAGTTCTGGGCGTTCCTTGCGTTCCAGGCGCTCTCTGCATAGTTATTGCCGAGCATGGAGGCGCAGCCGATGTCGGTCACGCCTATGCTCTGAAGTTTCTTGATTAACTTAATGCAGTCTGCATCGTAGTTAAAATTAATCATTCTGCCTTTTCCTCTTTTTTAGCCTTTGCCTTTGTTTCTGTTGTCGGTGCTTTGGAATTTCTTCCGCGACCACCGCCGCCGTGATTTCCGCCGCCTCCGCTTTCATGGGAGCCGCCGTTTCCTTTCGGCTTGTTCTGTCCTGTTGTTGTGCCGCCTCTTGTGGGGTCGGTTGTAGGTATTACTACGGGCATATCTTTGTCCTCCTTTCACTTAAAACCATATTTCCAACAGCCTAACTAATGCATATATCGCATTAATCCAGCTACCCATTCTCGCCTTGAAATTACTCGAAAACTTCCTCACTTTCTTTTTCTTCATTGTGGGTGTCCTCATGTGGCGATTCCGTAATGTTCTGGGTTAACTGTTCATTAGCCTCTTCTGCCTTCTTTTTATTCGCTAAAATAAATTGCTTGAAAAATCCCGGTACCCACCAACCGAGCACGTCGTGATTTTCCATGATACTTACAGCTTCATTCCAAATGATCGCAATAACAACGCCTTCTCTCAGAGCCATCTGCGTCTCAGGTGGAAAGATCATGCCTACAAGATTAGCCAGACCAACCGAAGATATTAACATCACTTTTTTCAATACTCCAAATTCGCCGGCTTTTGAGCTTAGCTTGCCGTTCTCCGACTTCGAGGACTTGCCCTTGCAAGCAATAATTACACCGGTGATTATGTCCCACACGATGAGAATAAGCATAATTTGAAATGTCTTATTCCAAGCACCGAATACATAGGAAAACATGCCTCCAAGGCTTGTTATTGCGCCGAAAGCTGTTAAACTGATTGTTGTTAATTCGGAAAAAAACTTTCTTATCATTCTTTTGTCCTCCAGAATTTTTTAATCATGTATTACTCCTTTTATTAAAGGGGAGGATGATAATCTCCTCCCCTTTTTTATTACGATGCGTTAAACATAACCAATCTTGATGTGTACATTATCGATTGTTACGGGGAACGAAGCAGTTGCGCCTGCCGTAGACCATAATCCCGTTCTTACATTTAATCCCGTCTCGCCAAGCATTGCCAAACCTGCTTTGGTTATAATCTCATGCCATTGTCCGTCTGCAATTAGTGTAGCCGGTCTTAATGTTTTATGTGAATCGCCCGACGGAGAGCTCGCAGGACTTGATACCATCTCGAAACTTAAACCCACTCCGTTCGATTCATCAATGCCATTATCATAAGTTAAGTTGTACATAAGAGTTTTGCCGTTTGCGTCAGAATCCATCAGCGCATATGCATAAGTACTAATATGAGAGCCTACTGTTGTAGTTACATCGTCGCAATGTGAATTTGCCGATTCAATAGACCCGTCATAGACAGCATCGACGATAGTTGTGGGTATAGCTACCGATCCAACAACGATATTGACACTTGCTGTCTTGGTAACACCGTCCTCGGTATAACTTGCCGATACGGGGTAAGTACCCGCCGTTGACATATTAACGCTTGAGGTATCTATTGTCGCGCTTGAGGTTACATCTGCCGTCGTGTTGTCTGAATAGTGCGCTGTTACGGTGACTGTGCCAAGTGTATCGCCAACGCTATAACTTGAAGGATCTACCGAAACGCTTATTGAACTCAATTCCTTCTGTACGGGTGTAGGTGTGCTTGCGAATCCGTAGGTGTTCCAATAAGAAGCGTTGTTTTTCATGTTCTGCTCAATGAGTTTCTTATTGACTCTTGCCATTGCGCTATATCCGAGAGCCACGGGATGATTAGCAATTCGCTCATTGTCCCACCATCCGTTATCTGCATAAAACGAATCGGTGTTAACATCGATGCAAGGTATTTCAAAATAATTAGCGATGGCCTTGATTGCATTGTTATACGCCGTTTCCGTTGCGTTCCACTGATATGCGAACGTCATAAGGATTATTCTTGCGTTCGGTGCATATTCCTTTATCTGAGCAACGATTTTTCCGTAGTTACCGTAAAATGTGTTGCCGTAATCGTGATAGTCTTCATGTGAGCTTATGTCGGTAATGTCGCCAAGTCCTTCTGTCCCGAGAATACGTGAATCATTAATACCCATCTGAATCAAGTAAAGGTCTTGTGCGGCCTGCGACTTGAGATAAGTTAAGCCTCTTTCGCTGTTGCTTAACCATGTTGAACACATTGCACCGCCGAATGATGCATTAATACACGTGTTTCCGCACATTCTCGCAAGAACTTGTCCCCATGAAAGTGCATATACCGTCTCATTGCTTAAATCAGCCTTGTAAATCTGTCCGCTTGCGTAAGAATCACCGACTACGCAGAACGTGCGGACTATTCCGAAATCGACAACCGTATCAACGGCACTTCCACCGCTTGGAACTTTGAATTTCGCATCACCTATCTGCAAGCCCGATAAGTCTGGCTCTGTTCCTGCAAGAGCAGGATTAGCGACTACAGCTGCCGGAATAGTAGGCTTATTTGTCAGGTCGTTGTAATTACCCGAAAATAATGCAGGTTTATTGGTTAGATCATTGTAGTCCCCGGAAAACAGTTCAGGTTTGTTGGTTAGATTTTGGTAGTTTCCATCGAAAGCATCAGCAGCGTTCTGCTTTTTTGCGAGAGCCTCGGCCAAATCTGTTTGATTTGAAAGAGTGCCCTCTATATTGCCCCATCTGGGAGTAGTTCCGCCGCCTCCGCCTCCAGTCTGCTCTACCCATTCAAACTCGAGGTCTTCGTCGCTTGATTTTGAAAGAACCTGTCCCTCTTCGCCGCCTCTGAATTTATCAAACATTCCAAGAATCTGCTCGTAAACTTCGGGTGTGGGAGGTTCAGGGCTTCCGCCTATTTCATAACCGGAAGGCTCGACGCGGATAGAGATCACGTCTGCTGTTATGAGGTCGCCGCCGAATACCGAAACAGTAAAGCATCCTTTGCGAATCACTTCCGTCGGTACGAAACACTCGTCATTGTCAAGAATCACGTTGTAAACGCGTCCGCCGTTCGTAAAAACGGCCGTCTTGGTTACGCCATCCCAATCGGGCGAGAAGTCAAACTTCGCCTTTAAATAATTTTCTGACCGGGCTACTACAATGCTTCGGTCGGTTCTGGTGAGGTGCTGGGATTCAACATTAAATCGTAAATACATCTTACTCCTCCTGCTTTGTCTCTTCTTTTTGCTTCTTGATGATCTCGTCTGTGGCTTTTGTTACTTCGAACAAAATCTCACTCAAGACCATCCTTTTAACCTCAAGAGGAAGCTGCGCCTCGTTTATATCCTGTACAAGCTTCTCCCGAAAGTTCACTATAGTTAAATCCATTTTGTCCTCCTATCCAATAAGGTTGTACGCCTTTAAGGCGCTTATAAGTGACGTCAGCTTGGCGCTATCAGTCGAACCTGAAACGGTTCTCTTGCTCGCTCCTGATGTGCCAAAGAACGCAAGGGTGTCTGTTGTTCTGTTGCAAATATGAACGTTGCCAAACAGACCGATATAGCTATTTGTAAATTGCGCTTTGTTTGTCGAACCTACTTTTACGAATCCACCGCTTGAGTTATTGCCAAAAACAAGCCCCGCTGTAGTGATTTCTGTATACCATGACGAGCTTGTTTTAGCGTAAACTCCCACGGCAGATGTATTAATTTTACTTTCGTAGTTAGTTATGAGCCTTTTTTCGATTTTAACGAAGCCCGTCTCGAATTCGATTTCGGAAACTCCATATAAGGAAATAATTCCGAGATATGTTACTTTGAATTTACCGGCAATGTTTATTCCGTCGGTACCGATATATACACCGGAAGACAACGACGACATGGAATTTGTCCCGTTATAAATCGCGCTGTTGGTAATCGTAAAACCGCCGATACTTCCACTCGTGGAAGTCATTGCGCCATATTTATCTACTTTAAACTTGCCGGCAAGATTTATTCCGTCGGTACCGATATATACACCGTCAGATGTCGACGACATGGAGCTTGTTCCGTTGTAAAACGAGCTACTGTTAATTGTGAATCCTTGCGAGCTGCTTCCAATAAATCCGCTTGTAGCTGTCAATTTGCCGGTGATCGTTACTCCCGAGGATTTGGCTTCGAAAACTGTGCTGCCGTTACTTTTTAACGTGAATGAGGTTGAGTTTAAGTCCCATCCGAAAGACGACGGATTTCCTCCGACTTTGTCTACCTTTGCCGAAATCTGGCTTGCTGTCTGAGTAACAAGCGACTGCACTTCGTCTTCAAGGTTAGAAACTTGCGAAGCTGTTTCTTCTACCGTTCTAACCAGGGCGTTAACTCTTCCCAGCGCCTGCTCTATCTCTGTGTTAAGAGTTGTAACTTCCGAGCGTATCGGCTGCCCGTCCGCGTTAATCGAGTCGAATAAGGTTTGAATTCCCCGGAGCGTTCTCTCCAAGACGTAGCTCGTGATAGTGTTGGAACCGTCCGAAAATGAAATCTTATCTCCGGTCTCCATGCAGGGAGTCCCTGCTATCTCTATCTCAATAGGCGTGTACTCAATGGAGCTTACGGCGTTTAGAATCGTCGCGGAAATGGTGTCGAGTTCGTTCGCCGTCTTGCCGTACATGAGAAAACTATTCTCGATTATCAGCGCGTTTGTTCCTGTGCCGGAGATTCCGCCAACGTCGTCGGGATTCTGTCGAATCTGGACCTTGTCAATGAATTCTGTCTGATAATCCTCGTGTCTTAATTCTATGCCCTTACTCGAGACGTCTGTAGCGGTTCCTCCAAGGGTTATATACTGGAAATGCCCGTTTCGGCCAATACGTCCGAAGCAGGCATTAATCTCGCAAATTCTTGTAATTACATCCGAGCCGTATAGTGTCGTGGGTGTAATCGTTTCCTCTATGGTGATGTTATCATTGATAAGGGTGGTCGAGTCCTGAGTGATTCCTAAGTAATTAAAAAACGAATCCCTGAAGTTCTTAAGCGTCATCGGGAATGTTAATCCTGTGTACCACTCGGAAACTTCTGTGTTAAGAATGAGATAAAGGTCATCGTAAGCCGTTATTTCTCTGCGGTCTCTTTCTGCTGTGGGAATATCTGAAACGACCGTGTATGTTCCTATCTCGAAAGGGTTAAGTATGTCTCCGTCTAAAATTACAATTACACCTATTCGCTTTCCAATGAGACTTGAAACGTTATTAGCTATTGTAATTTTAAACTCGGAAGCGTTGCAGGAGCCGAATGCGAGGTTTTCTTCCATGCTTATCGACTCATGCAGTTCCATTGATTCCGCATAAATGTCGTCATTGGTAAGTAAAACTCCGTCGCCGGTGATGACTATATCTTTTTTCTTCGTAAAAAACTGTGCGCTGTGGATGTAATCAATCATCGCTCCCTAACCTCTAAAGCAAATTCTTTAAAGCTTAACTGCATCGAAGATTCCTGAACCAGTACAGGCTCAAAGCTAATAAAAAGATTAACGTTTTCGACGGTCTTTGTATTATTGCAGTAAATTGAGCAAGAATAATATCCTTCTGTCTGCTTTGCTGCGGCCAAAGTCGTTAAAAACGAAGTGTAGGAAGCTTCGTCTCTGAATTTCAGATTAAAGCTTCCTGCAACTCTTGTCCTGACTATGTTTCTATGCTCTACCCTGTTGGCATCCTCCCAAACATCAAACACATCGTCTTTTCTGACGTTATAGGTCTCATCGTTGAGTATGTTCGCTGTGTAATCTGTGGTGCCAACCTTGAACAAAATAAGCATTTAAACTACCTCATGAGTGGATTTTTACCTGTTAATACCTGGGCTTTGGTATTTTCCTTTTGGACTACGCGGAAGAGGCTTCTTGCGTCGCCCTGCAGCGTAACGTTGACCTGTGTAGGGGGTGCCTGCAGTAATGATGAATTAATGGAATCGAGGCGACTTGTGACGCCTGCATCGTTATAATTCACATTAACCGGTGTTACGGGAACAAGCTTCTGTGCCAGCATGTTAAGAGGGTTCTGCAACTCTCTTGCGCCTTCTTTTAAGCCCTTGCTCATTAAGTCGATAAAGTCGGGCATGAAAGTATGTGCATTCGAAAGAGGTCCTTCTTTCGGCTCTGAAAATCCAAGAAAATCCTTAACTGTCTGTGCTAAGTTTTTGACGGTGCTCTTGAACTTGTCGAATTTTTCTTTGATTCCTCCGACAAAGTTCTCTATAATGTCCTTGCCCCAGGTCTTCGCTCCGTCGACTATTTCTTTGAATTTATTCGTAAAGCCTTCTTTTATCTCTTTTAACTTATTACCGGCGATGTCTTTAAGGTTACCAAATCCTGAAGAAAACGATTCTTTCAAGTTTCCCCAGAAGTTTCCGAAGGACGTCTTGATATTCTCAACTGCTGTAGAAAAAGTGCTCTTCAATCCCTCGAGCTTTTCTGCAGCGCCTTCTTTGATGTTTGTAAGCGAATTCGAAATACCTTCTTTTATGTTAGCCCACTTTTCTGCGGCGCCCTGCTTCAGGTTCTCCCATGCTCCGGAGATTGTTTCCTTGATCTGTGAAAATTTTTCTCCGATAGAGTTTGCGAGGTCTGCAGCCCAGCCCTTGATTGCGTCCCAGTTCTTATATATTGCCACGCCTGCTGCCGCAAGACCAGCCACACCTGCGACCACAATTCCAACAGGACCACTTAACAGCGCCAAAGCCGGCCCGATAGCAGCTATTGCTGTAGCAATACCGGATACAATCGAAGCGATCGGGCTTATCGCGGCCACGATAGCAGCGATTGTCGCTATTAACGTGATTGTCTCGGGCGATAATTTGGCGATAAAGCCTGCAACTTTTTCGATGACCTTTCCGACTTTCTCGATAGCGGGAGCCATCGCTTTAAGCGCTGAAATGGCAGCTTTACCGAAGGATCCTGATAAGGTCGCCTTTAACTCGTCCAGAATATCATTTAACTCATTCGCCTGGTCGAGTTCTTCCTGTGAAATAATTATTCCTTTGTCTTCTGCTGCCTGACCTAATTCTCTAAGGGCACGTCCTCCATCGTCGAGGATTCCTGCGAGGGAGTCTGCGCCGGTACCGAAGAGCTTCATTGCGAGGGTGTCTCGCTCAAGTTCTCCGTTGACTTGGCCGAGAGCTTCCACGGTATCAAAGAAGATGTCTTCGATGTTGCGGAAGCTGCCGTCTGCGTTTCTTGTCGCTACTCCAATCTGGTCCCATGCCTCGACTACGTCCGAAGATTCCGAGGCGATGTTTTTCTTTAACTTCTTTAAAGACTTGGTGATGTCTTCCTGCGATACGTCGATGATGTCTGACGCATAAGCGAATTTCTGAAGCGTATCTGTTGCAATGCCCGTCTGCTTTGACAGAGTGTTTAACTCGTCTGCATTAGCGGCGGCCTTAACGCCCATCGCTCCAATGGCTCCCAGAACGCCTGTGGCGGCCGTCGATAAACCTCTGGTGGAATCGGCTACCTTCTTGGCACCCTCTCCTACCTTTTTAGCCGTATCTGCAATTTTGGCGAGCTCTGCATTTGAGTTCCTTGCTTCTGACTCCAGCTGTTTAAGAGAGCTCTCTGTTGCTATAATCTCACGCTGTAAAGCCTGATATTCTGCGCTCGTCTTGTCGACTCCGGAGTTATCCATCGACTTCATGGCGTCTTTTAACGCTTCGAGCTTTGTGGATGTTTCAGAGACGGCTGTAGTTAACAGCTGTTGTTTCTGGCGAAGCAGGTCCATGTTCCCGGGGTCTATCTTAAGGAGCTTTTCAACATCCTTTAACTGGCTCTGCGTATCCTTTATTTCTTTGTTTACGCTCTGCAGAGATTTCGACAGGTTCGTAGTGTTGCCGTTAATCTCTATTGTTATGCCTTTGATTCTATCAGCCATTCCGTCTCCTAAAACTTATCAAAGTCTGCCTGATTGGCGACTTCTGAATATTCGTAATTGTCGTTACCGGATTCGATGAACATATCAAACACGAATCCTTCGTCCAGCTCTTCGAGTTCTGAAAGAGTCAGGCCCATTTCTTTGATCCGAAGGAAGTAAAGAGCTGTGTTTACTTCGCGCTCGGTCGGCCTGGCGCTTTTTTTGGCGTCGACTTTTTCTGTGAGTTGGCCGTGTATACCTCGATAATCTTTGATGCGGCTGTTGCAAAACTCATACCGCTTTCAAAGGTCTCAAGCCACGGAAGAAAGTCGTCCGGCGATATAAGAACCTGCTCCTGATTCTTAAAAGCCTCCGCCTGTTTATGCATGATAAAAGCTAAGCGAGTCGCAAATTCAATCAACTCGCCGCCTTCTGAAGTGTCGATTTTAGTTATTTCTGCGAAAAGGTCTCTCTTGAAGACCTGATTGTAACGAATAGCGGTCGCGCCGTTAGCCAACAAGCTAACGGCCTGACCGTCAATCTTTATTTCTCTGTACATGCCTTTGTCCTCGTCATGAAAAATTAAGATGCTAAGTTAACGGTTACAGTTCTGGTGGTTGTTCCGTCTGTAACGGTAAGGAAAGCGCCTTCAGTTGCGCTATCGTCAACGGTTACGACGATCTTGTCGCCGGCAACAGTGCAGGTTACATCAGTGTTATCAGATGTTGCGGTGACTGTGCCAGCTGCGCCGGAAGTCTCAAGAATTCCGATTTCACCAGCTGCGATGTTGATCTCGTTAGGGAATACTGCAAGCGCCTGTCCTAAAGGCTGGTATACGGACTCGAAGAATGTCGAATAACCGGTATCGCCCTGAAGGACTCTTGACTTTACGACTGTTCTGTCAAGTGCTGCGCTCTTAACGAAACCTACGGAGATGCTCAGCTCTTCGGGCTGAGGCTCAACGGTTTCCTCTGCGGTCTGTCCTGCAATGGACGGACGGGAAGCAGTAGCGTTGTAAATTACGTGTCTTGTGCTCTTCTCGTCGCCTTCAAACTGGAACATTAAAGCGAAAGGAGAAATCTTAGCGTCGGATACTTCAACGAGAGCGCCGTTCTGGTCTTCAATATCGCCCATGATTTCCTTACGGAATTCGTCGGTGATGAGTGCGATAGAAAGGCTGCCGGTGTAACCAGCGTTTGAATCTGTTGAGTAATATGCGCCGTTGTCAGCGAAGAATCTGTATAATTCTCCGGAGGGATCAAGCGAGAGGGAAACTGCACCGGGAAGTCTGTGGATAGTTCCGTAGGTGGCTGTACCGTCTGCGTTAATCGTAGCTTTCGCATAATGTACGTTTGTAAGGCCGAATTTAACTTTATTAGCCATGAATTAAGCCTCCACTTCATAAGTGATTTGATACATTCGCTGGTCTTCTAACCATTCAGGATAACGTTCCCAGCGGATGCCGTGTTCGTTTAACTTTGTTTCTATTGCTGTCTCAATGTCGGGGTCTCTGAATTCGATGCAGAGGTCAACAGTATAGCTCGGAATAACCATAAATACCTGATTATCTGCTTTAAAATTGTTGGTCTCTGTCTCTTCAAAGATAATAAAAGGCAAAGACGGACCAGGCTGTTCGGGGGTGTCCCTAAATGCTCTGTAGGCTACCTTTCCTCTAAAGCCCGGTATGGAATTTAATATTTCGTATAATTCCACGCTTGTCATTGTCTCTTAATTCCTTCCTTGATCTTGGTGATTAACTCTTTTTCTGCTTTAGCCTGTGCCGGTCGAATATGAGGACGTCCCGGTACCGTTCCGCCGGACCTTGTTCGGTGTCCGTTCTCCAACAGGTGTGTTAATTGATACTCTTTGTTGTAAACGATTTTTCCTTTGACAGCTCCGGCTTTCTTGACCGACGTGTCCTTAGTCTTCCAGCCTCTGGAATATTTTCCGCTTCGCCTCTTCCCTGAGCTTTTTGGGGACGTCCTCTTGAGTTCCTTTACAAGGTCCTCAGCGGTCGCCTCAATAGCCTCAGTGACGGTCTCATTCGTAGCTTTCCCGAATTCCTCGAAGGTCTTCTGAATTTCTTTAGCCATGTTTGAGATGCTTACGTCTTTCATACTCCAGACTTCCTTTCAAGATAAAGCTCAACCTCATCGGAGTAAGGAGGTCTGTAGGTTCGATAAACTCCGTATCTGATTCCGTCTACTTCTACAATCTCCTCACCGTTATAATTGCAGGCCTGAGTCTTAATCACCATTTCGGGATTTAATGACTGCCTGCCAGCTACGTCAAACTCGGCTCTTGTGATGGAGCCGTCTGTCGCTAAGATTGGAGTCCTTAAGTCCTGAGGAATTGGCTGTCCCATTTTATCCTTGATGAATGTCTGGGAAATCAATACTGCTTCCTTGTCCATTAAGTCCTCGCTTTCTCTGAGAATAAACGGTTGTTGAGGAGATACCGAAGCGATTTCGGCATCTTTACATCATCGCTTTGGCGCTTTCGGTACAAGAATGCTGCGTACATCTCTACGAGCATTCCGTCCTCAACGCTTCCGGCGATGTCAAGGTTTATTCCTTCCCTGGTAATAGCGGCCTCGGCTAAGTCGACAAGATTCATTAGGTAATCGTCCCTCAACGTGGCTGATACGCTTATTCCAATATCCACTTTAACGTTCTGTAATATGTCCGACTTATTCAAGGCCGCTTCTCCTTACTTCTTTGGGGTTTGTAGTTTCTTTTTTTGGAGCCTCCGCGGCTCCGATCGTTATCACTCTGCTTCGAGCACTAATGCCTGCAGGCTGAAGGTCTGTGTCTCAACCTTGCCGTCTTTGTACGCCTTAAATCTTAAGGGTGTCGCGTTAGATGCAAGTCTGCAGATAATGATTCCGTCAGAATCGAGGGTTGCTTCTCCGTGTAAGCCGCCTACCACTTCACAAGTGATGGTCGCTCCGTCGACTGCTGTCGCATGAAGGGCGATGTAGTTGCCCGACTGCTCTGCTTCGTCTCCTGAAAATCCGGTGTAACCTTCGACGTATTTAAGTGTTCCGCCTATAGCGGAAGCGCCGACTTCGATGTTACTCTGGAGGTCTGTGACCGATAATCCGAGCAAATCTGTCGCTGCAGGAATGTCAGCTTTGACCTGCAGCCCCATTAAGGGTTTGCAGAATCACTCGCAAATGTAATGCCAGATGCTGAAGGAGTGGTGCCTCCGATACCGATTGCAACGAATGCGCCAGCGATAACAGGAGCGCCGTCGTAACGAGCGGTTCCCTTGAATACGGTCTGGTCATCGAGGAATTTAACCTCTTCAGAAGTCTTAATGGAAGCGCCTGCTCTTTCTGCAAGCAGATAAAGCTCTGCGTAACCTGCTACGATTACGTTGTCGGGCATGAATTCAAGCTCTTCAACAGCGCCACCAACTACAGGCATCTCTGCTGCACCGGTAACAAGAGCGCCAGCTGCAGAGAAGTTAAGTGCTTCAGCCATAAGAGCAAGGTGAGTCTTGCGGTTCATAATCCAAACAAGGCCCTTGCGCGCATACTTGGGTGATGCGATACCAACCTTTAAAAGGATCTGCTGGAAGAGAGCGGTACCTGTGTAGGTGTTTGCGATTGTTACGATGTTTGAAGAGTGAAGGTCTGACCAGGTACCTAATACACGAGGGTCTGAAGGGTCAGAAGTCTGTGCAAGTCTTGTAAAGATACCTAAAGGCATCTTTGTGCCGGTACCGAATACGATAGCCTTGTCAAGTGCGAAACCAATCGCTGCGCCGAGTGCGCTGAAGATTTCCTGCGCAAGGGCAACGTCGGAATCTGCAAGAAGAGCATTGCATACGGGAATATATCCGCCTACCTTGTAGCCGTCAACCTGAAGGCCGGAGAATGCAACGGTAAGCTCGTTGATTTTTCCACATGCTTCAGTCCATACTGCCTCGGGGATTCCGCCAAGAACGTTCTGACGTGCTGTTCCGGGAACGTTCTGAAGGTTAATGTGCTTGCTTAACTTGGAATATTCTGAGATGTTCTCGCGAATGAGTTCCAAGATGACTGTGGGAATGAGAAGATCGCCGCCTGTAACGGAACGCTTCTCGCTTGCAATCTGGCGTACTCTTTCGAGGAAGGACTTAACGTCTTCTCTTGCCACGAAAGCATCACGCTCTTCGATGGTCATACCGAAGAATTTTGTTCTTTTCATGTTCTTAATCTCCTTGTTTCTTTCCTCTGCAGGTGCTTCTGCAGGTTCATCTACGGGTGCAGGCTGTTCTTTTTCAGCCTCTTCTTTTGTGAGCTCCTCTTCGAGGCTACGAAGCTCTGTCTCAAACTTCTCAACCTCTGCGTCGTTGCCGGCCTTGTCGGTCTCGTATTCAGCGACTGCTGCCTCAACGGTAGCACGCTCTTCGTCGGTCTGGGCCTCGGCTATGGACGCCTCAAGCTCTGCTTCCCTCTTTTCAAGCTCGGCCTGTGTAGCCTTTGCTCTTTCGAGGTTCTTCTTAGCTTCGTCAATTTTCTTCCGAAGCATCAACGCTCTGAGTGCCATTTGCGTCTCCTTTCAATCTCTTTGTCATTGTTTCCTTCCAAGCTTCAGCCTTACGCTTTTTAATTTCTTCGGCTTCTTTTGTCCTCGCCGAGATGGAGGTCTCTTCATATGCCGGGAAGGTGCAGCACGATACTTCGTACAGCCTTACTTCGGTGATGGTCCAATGGATTGAGTCGTCTGCTCCGAATTCGGTTTCCTCGCTTACGATGTCAAATCCGAAAGAGCACTGATCCACGTCGCCTCTCTTAACTCTCTCGTACAGGTTCATAGCATCCTGGTCGTTCGGATTGATTTGGATGCGGCCCCACAGTCCGCGAGAGTCTGTCTTGAGGTCTAAGGTCTTAGCCTTAGTACGTCCCAGGACGAGTGTGGTGTCGTGATTGATTAATGCTCTGATGTCACCCGATAAGGTGTTATCGAATGCTCCGGGAGCGATTGATTCACTTAAGCCCGGTGCAATATCGTACTTTGAATTAAATACAGCAAAATAACCTTCGATATACTTCTGGCCTTCCTCTTCACGAGTGAGAAATTCAGAAGCCGCGGTTCTCATCTGACGTGTTTCTCTATCAAATTCCATGTTTTATTCCTCCAATTTCTTTTGATCTCCGACCTTGCTAATCGGGATATAGTTTTCCAAGACGAGCAGCTGGTCGAGGCCTTCACGCGGCGGTAAATATACCTTGTCTCTTACCTCGTTTCCGTCTGCGATGCCTCGGTCATACAATTCCTTGTAAACGTCCGCCATCGTGCGGAGGTCGTAGGAGTATAGGCTTGCCATGTTGAACCGGAAGTACATCTTCGGTGAGATGATTAGCTTTCTTGTGAGTTCCTGTTCGATTCCTTTAGCAAGCGGACGGATTTTTGTGGAAATAAAATTGTTCCACTCTGCGTCTGAATAAGTTCCTACTCCCAAAACAAAAGGCGGCACGCCTATAATCGCGGCTACCGTCTTTTTGTCGAGTTCTATGCTTGAGTTAATTGCAAGATCGTTAAGGGACAGAGGCTTAATCTGTTCAATCTGGAACTGGTCCATCGGAATCATCCAAGGCTCTCCGGCCTTATTGGTTTTTAAATATTCATCAATGAGCTTCTGTCGACCTTCAGGTGAGGCAAATTCGTCAATGGCTGCATCAACCTTAACGATGATTGAAGGCTTCCACTTTGACGACATGAATTCCTTTGTGGTAGTCGAAGCCTGCTGAAGGTTTTCTGCTACGTCCTTAAGACACGCCTGCAGTCCCTGTCCTTTCCAAGGATAATTCTTGTCAGAATTGAAAACGAAGTGAAGGACCTCTTCGTGTGAATAAGGCTTGTTGTTTATTCTCACGTTGTAGCCGGTACTTGTTTCCTCAAAAGAAACCTGACTCGAGGGGATTGGTTTGAGCTCTGAGATTAAGCCGTCTCTCGTGATTGGAAGGACTACGCTGTTGCCTTTGCCGTAAAGTAAAAGGTTCATGATGATAAAGTCCATCCAGGTCTTACGCGTCATACAGCTGTAAGGAGATATGTCTATCTTCCGGGAGAGCTCGTTTAATATTCTTTTGTCGCCGTTTTCTGTGTTGGCCATTAAGTGAATCGTCATTCCTGAAATGAGGTCTGCGATCTCTCTCACTCCTGCGACAATTTCCGGCCTGTTAGCGAGGGACGTGTACTGTCCGGAAGTAATCAGCTCTTCGCAGAAATTATTCCCGACGAAGACAATGCCTCTTTTCTGTTTTTTGTTAAAAAGATTATTAATTATTCCCAAACCACTTCGCTCCTATCTGACTATGCTCAATATCTTCGAGGTATGCTATTGCCGCAAACACGCTCGCGTCGAACAGGTCGATTCTCATCTCCGGGGAAACCTTGTCGTATTGAATCATGTCGTCCGTCTTTTCGATGGCGGAAATGTTCTCGACGCAATACTCATAAGCCTCGGAATGAAGGTAATAATATGTTCCGTTTTTAGCCGACTTCTCAATGTAACGGAAGCCTTCCGACTTTTTGTAGAAATACTGAGGCTGGTCTTGAATGTTGAAACGCTTTTGCTTCATGAGAATGAAATATTCTCTGCAGAATTTTCTATCATGGCCAACCTTTTTAATCTTGAATCCCATGTTTCGCATCTGGCAGAACCAGTTGACGATCTCGGCGTGGTTAACCGTCTGCGAATTGCTCATTGTTAACCAGCCGTCATCCTTCCAACCAAATAACGGAATTTGGTCTTTCTCGGCTTTTTCTTTGGCTGCCGTAATCGGAAACCATGCATGCGTGATGCAAATGTCCACGCCCTGGTAGTTGCCAAAGAGACAAGCGGCCGTGAGGTCGTGAAGCTTTGATAAATCGGCGCCTCCGTACCAGTTGATGGGAAGCTTCGCAAGCTCCTGAAGGCTCCACCTGTACTTCGCATCGCTCGTCTGGAATTCTTTGAGGTTGAAGTATGCCTTAATGTTGCTCGTGTATACGTTCAAGCTTCGGGACAGAAAGTCTTTTCTCTGCTGAGGATCGTTCTGAGCCTGAAGGGCATCGTTCATCATGTCTTCAGGTCTGATGGTGACTCCGTACCCGGGATTGGCTTTCTCGTGCTGAATGGGGTCTAAGTAATCAACGTTACCGTTCTCGTCCTCGTCAGCCTTTGAAATAAAAACAAACAGCTGGTCTGCAGCTGTGTCTTTTACGGTTCCGTTGATAACCTTCTTGGCATATGTGAGCCTCTGATAACAAAAGGAATTCATCTTGTCGCCGGCGGTTGTGATTCCGATCATGAGCTTGTTGGTGTAGGCCTTCATGGCTTCCTTGAATCGGTTATACTGTGCCGCCTTCTTAAAGGCGTGTATTTCGTCCGCTATGGCGATGTTGCAGTTAAATGAGTCCTGTGTGTCCGGATTGCTTGCCAAGCATTCAATCTTCAGAGAGCCCGACGGTCTTCCGTCCGGACCTAAGAAGGTGTATTCGATGGAGTGCTCCGTCGCGTTGTCCAGCACTCGGAATTTTCCGATAAAACCTTTATATCTCAGAGTGTAGAGGATAAAATCGAAACTCTGTCTCGCCTGCTTCAGAGAAGCGGCAACTATGTATAGCTTGGCTCCCGACTTCGCCTCCAGAATGGATATAGCGAAGGCGAGGGCAGCTATTAAGGAGGTCTTACCGTTCTTACGGGGTATAAAAATAAACGCCTCTTTGTACCGGCGTTCATTGGTTCCTTTGTGGAAGAATCCGAGAAGGTTGTAGATGATGAACATCTCCCAGGCGGAAAGCAAAAACGGCTTGTTTTTTAAGGACGTACCGTCGAGAGCTTCGCCCTGCTGGTGAACCATCATGTTCTCGATGATGGCGCAAACCTTGTCGGGTTCTTTGTTTCTGAATTCGAGGTCCTTGCGCTTTAGATCGGCCTTGTATCTGGCGCAGGCTAATACGACTTCTTTTCCGACTAACTTCTTGCCGGTTAAAACCTTCGTGACGTAGTCGTCGACGATGGCTTTGTAATTCTTAATCAATAATTCCCTCCAGGATGGACGTGAATGCGTCCTTCTGGGAATTCTTCAAGGCCTTTTCATCTATTCGCTTAAGGCCTAAAGGCGTCAGGCCTAAGTCTCTCCAATAGCTGAGTGCTTGTGCATTTAATTTATTCACAAGGTCGACCATCGGATTAATTACGGAGTTCACGGCTCCGGCTTTATTCACATGCTTAACGACAGCAGGCTCTTTGCTCTTTCGGAAAAGAGCGTCCGCCTCGTCTCGTTGTTCTAAGATGCTTGCGAGCGTATCGATTACGTTATCGAAGGACGGACGGTAAGTCCCGACCTCTTCGCAAGCTGCTTTAATTCGTTTCGCCCAGCTTCGCCTCTTCATTTTTGCTTTGTCCTCGTGTCAAAAAACTGCCTTTTGTTGCAAGAAAAATTTTGTCACGCGTGCGCGCGCCTTTATTGAAGATTCTCTGCTTTACCCCTCTCCCGATTTTTCCACCGAGAGTGAAAAAAGT
>JAEIGA010003689.1_pt1 | contig 23863 bp, 41 predicted proteins | sample 9270691 | NCBI WGS metagenome assembly JAEIGA01 (sample SAMN17057246, study PRJNA624740) | gut metagenome | biome: biome; isolation source: fecal sample | host: Bos grunniens | place: China: Xizang | collected 2019 | reverse complement strand
GTACCCATTGACCATATTTTTGTATGTTGTGCGGAAATGAATGTTGACCACAAAATCAATGAAGAGGAATTGAAGTGCATTGCTATTGAAAGAGAGGCTATGATTGCTCTTGAAAATTAAAACATTAAAATACGCCATAAAATGTGGAGATAAGTATTTGCAAGGAATAAAACCCAACGAACACTATTCACGAACAGGCACCGCCCCCACGATGGGGGCGAGGCACTGTTTTCACGAATATGAAACTGTGTGGAGTGATGAGTTCAGGACAACAGAGCCTTTGACAACAGTTAGTTATTTGAAAGTGCTTTTTGAAGAATATCGGTGGGAAGAAAAAGATTCGGCGGAAATTAAAATAATACCATGTTGGGAGTGAGAGGTTATGAATGCGTTGTTAAAACATATAAAAAAATACAAATATAACGGAATACATTTCCATCTTCACGGATTATATGTTTTCACCGAGGAGCAACTAATAAATTTATTAAACGAAATAAAAGATTATTTACGAGAAGAAAAAAGGTGAGTGAAATTTATGAGCGAAGCACAGAAACGAGCAAGGAAGAAATATCAAAAGAACATAACACGGCTAACGATTGATTTTTACCCAACCGAAAAAGAACTTGTTGATCAGATTGAAAAGCAGCCAAAAAAACAGACCTACATAAAAAATTTAATACGTGCGGACATTGTGAAAAACTCTGGAAAGTAAATGTTTCTATTGTTTATCATCAAAAAACAGCCACAAAAGCCACTTGTTTTTTATTCTTTTTGGTGCAAAATTGGTGCAGACCGCCTAAAAAGCATTGAAACACCGACATCGGAATAGGGTTCGAGTCCTTCTGCCCCTGCCAAATGAAAAAGCATTGAAATATCGAGAAAAACTCGGTGTTTCAATGCTTTTTTGTTTTTTATTTCGCACCGTTTCGCACCGTTTCGCACCGTTTTAACCCGTTTTGGGTGGTGCAAAATTGGTGCAAAATTGGTGCAAAGGATATTAAAGCTTTATCTGTTCTGCTGCTTTAAGAAGCCTTTCTTCTCGTACCTCGTTGTAAATATCCATTGTTGTAGAAATATTTTTATGTCCTAAAATTGTTTTTAAAACATCGGGCGCAACGTTAGATTTAACGGCAAAGGTCGTAAAAGATTTGCGAAGCTGATGCAGAGTAGCTGTCACGCCTGTTGTTTCCTGGAAGCGCTTGTATAGTACTCTGAATTTCTTTTCGGGCAGAGGATCCTTGCCTCCGAACACGTAAAGCTCAGGCGCCTTTACCTTGCCTTCAAGCTCTCGTCGCAGCTCGTCTATGATAGGCACCTTGCGTTTTCCCGCCTCGGTCTTTGGTGCCTTTACGTTAGCGCCGCCGCCGTACCAAACAGAGCGCTCTACCGTTATAATGCCTTTTTTTAAATCTATATCACCCCAGCGTAAGCCAATAAGCTCGCCCTTTCTCAAGCCTGTACATAAGGCAAAGAAGGGGAGAAGCCACTCGCTTGCGCTGTTTTTTATTTTCTCCTCGTCCGATACCGTTGCCGCCGTTCTTCTCTTTTGCGGCAGGGCGCGAGGAAGCTCCGCCTCTGATGCTGGGTTTGTTCTCATATATCCTTCCGATATTGCATAATGAAATATTCTATTTATAACTATCTTATGGTTTAATACTGTTTTCTTACTATATCCCAGCCTCGCAAACCTTGATAATGCTCTTGTAACGTCCGAAGTGTTTATGTCCTTGACGTACATTTTACCGAACCACTCTGCAGCCCTTTCGGCAGCCTTGTGATAGCCTCGGACAGTGCTTGGTGAAAGCTTGAGCACTTCATTCTCCCACCACTCGTCAGCCATTTCGGCAAAGGTAGGTCCGTCCTCCTCTCGGTCTTGATTCGCTCGGATTTTTTTCATAAGCTCTCGCTCGGATTTTGCGTAATAGACCACGCCGTCAACCATTTTTTTAACTCTACCGTCTTTACGCTTTTTCATATCAATCACTCACAGGGATAATTTTATTGTAGTAGTTGTGAAGCGCAAGGAGTTCCTCTTTGTGCTTGAGCTGCATTTTTACAAGGTCCAATTCCGCTTGAAGTGCCGTTACCTTGTCTTTGAGTATAGCATTTTCGGCAGCAACAAGGTCTCGCTCCGCCGAGGTAACACCAACCTCCTCGCTAAGCGACGCAAGGTCTTGTCCGCCTATGACCGCACCACTCTCGGCAAAAATTTCAGCCCAAGAACCGCCGAGCGCATGGATGATCCGGCGCACAAGGTCAACTCCGGGGCTCTTCGACTTCCCGGCAAATACATTTATAACCGATTTCTCCGCCAAATTTTCCTTGTTTGCTATCTGGCAAAAGGACAAATCTGACTTGTTTTTTAGCTCAATAAGATTGATGAGCCACTGTTCCGCATCCGGTGGGGGTGCTATTTGTCTGTTCATTGTGTGTTTCCTTCCTAATTTGTCTCCTGACCCCTGTAAATTTGGGGTCTTTTTTCATCTGATTTGGGTATTGCAATGCATATTTGCCGATGTATAATAGGCTCAAACAAAATCAAAGGAGCACTATTATGAATACCGATACCCTTGTAAATCTCATCTCTACCTCTCTTAATCCCGAAAAAGCTCTTGATATAGCTATATCCGTGCTTATAGAGTATTTATCTAATAGAGATAATAAATAGCTTATAGGTCATACTTACCTAAAGCAACCTTAATTAGGTTTATAACCTTGTCCTGCTCGTCCTCAGGCACTTCGTTAAAAAGATCTACCAAAAGCTGTGTTTTTTCGTCTATCATGGTTGTTACAGTCTCATCAATCATCGGAACATCAAATCCGCTTAACCAAGCAACAGAAACCTTTAATGTATTTGCCAACAATTGCATTTTTTGAGACTTAGGTTCATAATGTCCTGCTAAATAATGACTTAGCGAAGCTTCGGAAATTCCTGTTTTATACGATAACATAGAAGGTTTCCACCCTCTTACTTCCAACGCTTGTCTTAATCTTTCGCAATGCTTTGCCACTTTTCAATCTCCTTTCTTTCCTTTTTGACCTCATTATATATTCATTTCCCAACTTTTTCAAGACAAAAACAAAAAAACTTGCGATTTTCTCAAAAAAACACTTGACATTTATTAAGTCTTTTGTTATAATAGACTTGCGATATGTTAAGAGCATACCGCAACACCCACAAAGAAAGGAGAAAAAAATGAAAGAAGCACGAGTACGGCATCGAATCAACGAATACGGCAAAGAGACTTATGTATTAGAGAAGAAGATCGACGGCGATTGGGTAATGGACGAAACCTTTTACCTAAAAGAGATTGACGGTAACAATGATTTTATCGACTGTTGGATTTTAGCTGCGATGATGCATCTGCAACATCAGGGTTATACTATATCAATTTCATATTAAGGAGAAAAGGAAATGAATTACACGAAAGAACAGTTAGAAAAAATGATGAAGGAGAACGGCGGTTCGCTCGACCTCAGCGGCACGCAGATAGCCTCTCTGCCCGACAACCTCACCGTGGGCGGTTGGCTCGACCTCAGAGGCACGCAGATAGCCTCTCTGCCCGACAACCTCACCGTGGGCGGTTGGCTCTACCTCAGAGGCACAAAGATCACCTCTCTGCCCGACAACCTCACCGTGGGCGGTTCGCTCGACCTCAGAGGCACGCAGATAGCCTCTCTGCCCGACAACCTCACCGTGGGCGGTTGGCTCGACCTCAGCGGCACGCAGATAGCCTCTCTGCCCGACAACCTCACCGTGGGCGGTTGGCTCGACCTCAGAGGCACGCAGATAGCCTCTCTGCCCGATAACCTCACAGTAGGCGGTTCGCTCGACCTCAGTGGCACGCAGATCACCAACAAGACAAAAGCGGAACAAAATGTCATGCGGTTAAAGACTGGCGATTACGTCCCAGGCAGATACCTTTATGCTGACGGCATATTAACTCACATTAAAAGAACGCGCACCTACGGTAAATATACTTTTTACATTGGCAAGATCAAGGGTCGGCACGTTATATCTGACGGAGAGCATTACGCTCACTGCAAGAGCTTAAAAGAGGGCGTTCTTGACCTTGAATTCAAGAAGGCAAAGGACAGAGGATCGGAGCAGTATTCCTCTCTCACTCTCGACAGCGAGGTAACGAAGGACGAAGCTATCACTATGTATCGCATTATCACCGGCGCCTGCCGACAAGGCACGGAAGGCTTCCTCTCGACTATCAAGCGCTTTAAGGCTAAATACACGGTCAGAGAGCTTATAGAGATCACCAAGGGTCAGTACGGCGCCAAAACGTTTAAACAGTTTTTTGAAAGGAGATAGTATGGAAAAGAAGTATGCGAAGCTTCGTGGGCGCATAATTGAAAAGTGCGGAACGGTCAAGATCTTCTCTGATAAAATGAAAAAGACCCCCACGACCATAGGCTCAAAGCTTAACGGTAAAAGCATCTGGAAGGATAAGGAGATAAACCTTGCCTGCGAGATACTCGATATTCCCAAGTGCGAAGCGCACTATTATTTTTTAACCTGAACTTGCGAAACCGCAACACAATACTTGTGAAAGGAGGTTAGATATGAAACCCAATCAAAAGGGATTTCCAATTTATTTCGACTGGATCACTCGCTTAAAAGATATGCCTCCCGACAGAGCCTTTGCGATTATAAGCGCTATATCGGACTACTACCAATTTGGAAGCAATCCTCTCGAATTGTTCAAAGGCGCCGAAAAGACGGTTGTAGGCATTATGTTAGATCAAATTAAGCGAGCTGAAGAAATCAGCAAAAACAAAGCAGAAGCAGGTAGCCGAGGAGGCAAACAAACTCAAGCAAATTCAAGCAGTGCTAAAGCAGTGCTAAAGCAAAGCTCAAGCCACAATAACAATAACAATAACAATAACAATAACAATAACAATAATGTTATTACTCCCCCTATATCCCCCTCTGAAGAGGTGGAAAATAAGGCGGAGAAGGTTAATGCGGTTGAGGAAAGGTTTGAGAGGCTTTGGAAAGCTTATCCGAGGAAGGTTGCAAAGGCGGCGGCTAAGAAAGCGTTTGTAAAGCTGAAGCCGAGCGATGAGCTGACCGATAAGATGATCGCCGCACTTGAGAGGCAGAAGAAAAGCCGAGAGTGGACCAAGGACAACGGCGAATACATACCGCACCCGAGCACTTGGTTAAATCAGGAGCGTTGGGAAGATGAGATCGCAGAGGACAAGCCCAAAGCTACCACACCAAAGCATTCTAACTTTACCGTAGAAGAAGCACTCAACAAGGCTATCGGGAGAAGCTACGGCGATATTTCAGCAAATGACTTAAAGCTCAACAGCGGCGACGCCGAGTTAGACAAGGCGTGGGAAGCTGCGATTAAAAGAAGCTACGGAGGATAGACACGATGGCAGACACACTTTATTACCACCACGGAGAGATTGTCCCCGGTAAGGCAGTGAGGATTTGGTCGAGAGATAGCGCCGGATTGTATAGCGGCGAATATGACGGCTATTATAACTTCGCACAAGGGACGGTAACACTCTACCCGGCAAAGAAGCGTTTCAAATATTTTGGAAACTGTAATAAACACACAATTTCGATATCACTGTTAAGGAGGGCTATATGAGAGAAAAGGTAGATTACAGACCGCAACTCGAGATTACTATGCGCCATATAGAAGAGCGTTTCCCTAAGTCGCTCGGAATGCTTACTACCGAGCAGACCGCCGAATATCTCGGATGCAATGTCAAGACCGTACAGGCGGCTATCAAACGCCGCAAAAACCCCCTTCCTGCTATGGATATCGGCAACGGAAGAACAATTTACAGGATACCAATAGCGAGCCTTGCTCGCTGGAGCTTAGGAGGATAACCAAATGTTCAATATGATAACCGACAAGGGTACGAAAGCGACCTACATATACGATAAGCGCACCGGCAATGTGCACACCTTCAGCGGCGGTCATTGCGGACTCGAAGAGGCTCTCCACTTTCTTTCTCTAAAGGTCTTTTACGAGGTCGTTGCCGGCAGACCTTTAGGGGTCAAGCGCGAAAACACACACCCCGTCAGATCGCTTGTGCCGCCTGTCAAAAAGAAGATCATCAACTTTTACGATCTCGGGGAGGAGTTTGTATGATAGTTTCCGGTCATTGGATTTGCCCGCACTGCGGATCTGAACCGTACCACCTTCGCACAGTCGTAGAGCAACACGGAGAGGAGCATCTTAACCTTATATGCCCCTTCTGTCATCACACCTACGAGGAGGCAGTCAAGTGCGCTGTATGCGGTAAGTTCGTTGCCGAGAGCGAGAGTCTTTACGACGGTGACCACTACTGCACCGAGTGTAAGGTTAAATGCGACCACTGCGGCGAGATTGTTCTACGCACCGATGTGACCGAATGCGAAGGGTATTTCATCTGCACAAACTGCGAAAGAGAAGCCGACGAGGCAATAGAGGATATCTTTGGTAAGGAGAGAGAATACTCCTATATATCAGCCACCGAGAGAGCGCAGAGCTTAGCCGAGGATGTTGTGATAGAAGGTCACAGAGCACACAGGAGGAACGACAATGGATTTATACGATAGGCTTGACTTTACCCAAGACTTACATAACCCACAATACGAAGAAAGGATTACACACAATGAGTTTATACCAAATGACGACAGACTACCGCCAACTTCTCGAAGCGATCGAGAACGGAGAGATCCCCGAAGAGGCTATTGACGATACCCTCGAGGCGGTAAACGGCTCTTGGGAGGAGAGAGCGGACGCGGTTATATCCGCTATAAAAAACCTCAAGGCAGAGGCTGATGCAATCAGAGCCGAGGAGTTAGCCCTTGCAGAGCGTAGAAAGAGCAAGGACAAGGTTATAGACCGACTGAAGGAATATTTTACAGTCTCCCTTCACAGCATCGGTCGCGAGCGTTACGAGAGCGCAAGGCACCTTGTAAGCTTCAGAAAGTCCGCACCCTTGAAGATCACCGATGTGGATGCGTTTATCTCTTATGCGATGTTAAATCACCCCGAGGCGGTGAGGATCAAAGAAAGCCTCGAGCCTGACAAGGATGCGATCAAAGAGTTGCTCAAAACCGTAGAGCTGCCTTATTGCGTCATAGAAGAAAAATACAATATGCAGATAAAGTGAGGAAAGAAAGATGTGTATGTTCAGAGAATTAAAGGCATCTGAAATAGAATGCCGTGTCGGTCAGGTATTTAAAAACGGTCTGGCGTTGCTTCTCTACAAAGATGCGAGAGTAGATATGGCTATTCTTGACGAGACGGTAGGACAGGCACGCTGGCAGCGTGAGCATTACGAGGTTAAGGGAAACCTCTATTGCCGTGTGGGTATCAAGATAGACAACGAGTGGATATGGAAAGCCGACTGCGGCACTGAGAGCAACACCGAAGCTCAGAAGGGCGAAAGCTCCGACAGCTTCAAGAGAGCGTGCGTCAACTGGGGTATAGGCAGAGAGCTTTATACGGCACCTTTTATATGGGTGTCCGCTTCCGATTACTCCCTCAACGATAAGGGCAAGCCCGCCGACAGCTTCTCGGTGGTAAGTATCGAGATAAAGGACAAGGCTATCGTATCTCTATCTATCAAGAATGATAAGTCGGGCAAGGTTGTATATACCTACGGTAAGAAGCAGCCTTTGAAGCAGAACGCAACGCCTCCTGCACCCTCGGGCGTACCGTTCCCCGAGGCGGAGGGGTTCAATGCGGCAGCGTCGCAGAAGAAAAACCCGACCGAGCTTGTAGCACCCAAGGAGGATATCACCAAGGCGAGAGATTGGGCGATCTCCTACAAGGTTAAGGAGGGACCTCGTGCAGGTATGACCCTCGGAGATATCTATAAAATGGACAAATCCGCATATAAAGCGCTTAAAGATAATCCCCCCGATATCGAGTGTGCTAAGGCTATAACTATTATTGACGAGTGGATATCTTCAACCAAGGTGGCTAAATGAGAGCCGCGCTTAGAGAATTGACCTTCACGGGAAAGGGGGAGCAGATACTCTCCCTCACCCTTGAGGGAGATTTCAGAGAGCGCTATGACGAGCTGAACGGCAAGGCTCTTGAGATAGAGATAAAACCCTATCGCAAGAAGCGAAGCAAGAACGCCAACGACTATCTTTGGGTGCTGATAGACAAGATCGCAAAGAGCCAAGGTATCAGCCCGATTGAGGTGTACCGAAAGGAGATCCGCGAGGTCGGAGTGTTTGAGCCTCTGCCGGTACGCGAGGACTGCTTAGACCGCTTTATAAAAGCTTGGGGAGAGAGAGGTCTCGGCTGGTTTGTTGAGATCATAGACGACTCCTTTCCGGGATATAAAAAGGTATTTGCTTATTACGGGTCCAGCACCTACAACACGGAAGAAATGAGCAGAATTATAAACAATACTATCGAGGATGCAAGGGCGCTCGGCATTGAAACGGCAACACCGCAGGAGCTGTCCCTGCTACTCGACGAATGGAGAAAGGATTAAAAAATATGCCTAAGACTATTACACAGCGCGATATGGTATTGCACCACCTCAAATATGTAGGCACGCTTACGAGAGCGCAGGCTATGAGTATTTACGGCATCGTAGAGCTTCCTGCGCGTATTGTAGAGCTTAAAAAGCTCGGATACAAGATCACCAGCACCAAGGGCAAGAGTGCCAATATTTTCGGCACTGTTACTTATAATATTTATAAACTGGAGGAGTAAACAATGGCATCATTCAACAAGGTAATTTTAATTGGTCACTTGACCGCAGACCCCGAACTCAAGCAGACACAGAGCGGCGTTTCCGTAACGACTTTTTCTATCGGAGTAAACCGCAAGGGCGCAAAGGAGGGAGCACAGGCGGCTGACTTTATCACCGTCGTAGCCTGGAGAAATACCGCAGAATTTATAACGAGATATTTCAGAAAAGGTCAGCCTATCCTCGTGTGCGGTCAGCTTCAGACGAGAACCTGGACCGATAATCAGGGCAACAAGAGATATGCTACCGAGGTCGTGGCCGATGAAGCGGCATTTGTAGCACCACAGGACCAGGCAAGCACGAACGCCGCACCGGCATATAACCCCTACGGAAGAAACGAAAACCAGCAGGCACAGTATGAGGAGATACCCTCCGACGAGTCCTTGCCGTTTTAAAGAGCAGGATAGGAAAGGAAAAGGATATGAAAAACATTAAGGATCTAAACGTAAGCATACTTCACCCACACCCTAACAACCCGAGGAAAGACCTCGGAGACCTCACGGAATTAGCAGAAAGCATCAAACAGTCGGGAGTGATGCAGAATTTGACGGTAGTTCCTCACGAGAGTATAGAAGGAGAATATACCGTTATAATTGGACACCGACGCCTTGGAGCTTCAAAACTCGCAGGACTTAAGACCGTTCCTTGTGTCATTGTAGAAATGACAGACAAAGAGCAGTTGGCGACAATGATGCTCGAGAATATGCAGAGATCAGACCTTACCACTTACGAGCAGGCGCAGGGATTTCAGCTTATGATAGACTTCGGTGAAAACGTAGAGAGCATAGCAGAAAAGACCGGACTATCTAAAACTACCGTCAGAAACCGCGTGAAGCTTGCCAAGTACGACAAGGACGTTATGAAGAAGGCGGCAGAACGCCAGCCTACAATGGCTCAGTATATGAAACTTTGCGAGATAGAAGACGTAGAACGCGCTAACCAAGTGGCCGCGTTCCTTGGCACTCCTAAATTTGATTACGAGGTTGACAAGGCGCTACGCATTGAACGCGATGCCAGACTAAAAAAAGAGCTTTTGGAGTTTGTCTCATCGATAGCTACCAAGTATGACGGAGAGACCTACGAAGCGGTCCAAAACAAGAAGATCATCTCCTGCAAGAGCCTTTATATTCCTCTCTCCGACAAGGACAAGGAAGCAGCCTTAAAGCTCAAAGAAGAATACAAGACACTCTACTATACCGACGGATACGGTTTTACTCTATTCCGTAAGTACATAAAGGGGGTTGACGATAAGCCCTCTGAGATAGATATTGCAAGGCAGCAGAGATCAGACCTTGAGCAGAGAGCAAAAGCGATTTATACCGCGCTTAAGGAAAGAGCGGCCGAGTTTGTGGACGAATATCCCGGACGCAAGGCTGATCTTCCGTTCCTTCACCGCGAGCTTGTTATAGCCTCTTCATCTCAGAAATGGGCCGGTAGATATAAGATTAAGGGCGTTGCTTCAGCTCTCGGATGGACGTGCCCGGACGGTGTAGAGATCTACGAAGACAGAGCCTCTATTATAGCGCAGATGTGGGTAACGGACAGATACGACGAGAACCCGGCAAAGGTGCTTTTAACAATGATATTCCACGGCCTTGAAAACAGAGAACCCTGCTCCTTGTATTACCGTGAGAAGAAACTCAACAAATCACCCGAAGGCGGCGGTTGGCCTCACGTTATGACTGTGCTTGAAGGAGTAGGCTATCACGTGTCAGACGAGGAGCGATCCTTCCTTGACGGAACGCATCCTATATATTCGGAGGAAGTGCCGCTATGAAACTCTCACAGTTAATTCACGCTATGGATAGGGACGAAACGATTATAGTAAATACCTGTCGGGACGTCCCCTATCCCGACAAGAACCTTTACACCGGTACCGTCAGAGGAATACATAAGGACAGCCCTCTAAACAAGGGACACGTCAAATTCTTAATGGCGGTGGATAACAACGTTCTCGTAGAGATTTCTCTTAAGGAAGGAACAAAAAATGAACAGAGATAAGCAGATTGAGGAAATGGCGAAAATCATAGGGGATTGTAAAAGCGTCAAAGACGAGATATGCGACAAGTACCTTAAGTGTGCCGACTGTAAGGCAAGCAGATGTTATAACGCAGGCTACCGCAAGGCTTCCGATATTTTTGAGGAGATTGATAAACAATTAGCCTTCTTAAAGAAGTATGGATATGCAAATCAAACTGCTCAACTTGCATTTGATGTTATTGCCGAACTCAAAAAGAAATACACTGAAAGCGAGAAGGACAAATGAAATTTGAAATTGACATAGAAAACAGCTCATTATCTGAATATTTTACTGAAGAAAATGACGGTATAGTATTTACCGATATATTCAAGGAAGAAGTTGTTAGAGAGTTTCTTCATAAGATGTCTTGGGATAGTGAGTTTAGGGATTTTGTAAGGAAAGAAATCAAAGACGGTCTTTATCCTAAAATCGTAGGATGGAAGCAGGACACCGCAATTAAGGTTGTTGTTGAGGAAGTAATCAGAGAAGAACTCAAACCTATGAGAAGTGGCAGTTACTTCTATATGGAAGAATATAAGAACAAAGTAAAGGAAGCGACAAAGAAAGTCCTTGCAGGCTATGTTTCCGAAATAAATTCCCTTATAGAAACAACCATTCGTAGCGAGGTTAATAAAGTAATGGAAAGCCTTTACGAAGGACACAAAATGCGTGAGTTCTTAAATATAGATAAGTTAACGGCTTATGTTATGCAAACAATGCGTGAGCCAAAGGAAAGCGAGGACACGGAATGAAAGCAGTTTTAATATCAATTCAACCAAAATGGTGCGAACTTATCGCATCGGGCGAAAAGACGGTTGAGGTAAGAAAGACCAAGCCGAAACTTGAAACACCTTTTAAGTGTTACATTTACGAAACAAAAGGCAAATTAAGGTGGTGCAATAAATGTCAAGATACCGATTGCGAAAGACCATATCCTAATTGCGCTTGTCACGAGGGATGGGGCAAAGTCATAGGCGAATTTGTGTGCGACAGTCTTATATGGGTATTGGCACACCCAAGCATTTTTGCAGGACACCCACTTTTTTATAGTCAAGCAATCAATGATGCTTGTCTTACACGAGACGAGGTAGAAAAATATTCGGGCGGCAAAGATGTTTACGGTTGGCATATCTCCGACCTTGTAATCTACGACAAGCCGAGGGCGTTGAGCGAGTTTTACACCCTGAAAAAGTGCAACTCTTGCAAGAGTGGTTACGAAAGCACGGCTTGCATATATGACGAAAATTGCCGAGTGCCTGCACCGATAACAAGACCGCCACAGAGTTGGTGCTATGTGGAGGCAGAGGAATGAATTGGGGGTTGTTTTTTGGTTCTGTGGTTATAGTGTTTCTTGTCAGTTTATTTGTAGGCTATAACCAAGGATTTGAACAAGCGAAATTGATAATGAGGAAAACAAAACATCTTAAAATTTTCGAGGAGGAGATTAAAATGTGCGATAGATACATAAGCCAAAATGCACTTATAAGCGAAATTGCAAAGATAAAGGGAAACTTGAACGCAAGGAACGTAGGTCAAGCAATTTGGGACACCCCCACCGCAGATGTGGTTGAAATTCCCGAAAGCGGAATTGAAAACTTATCGGATGGTTATCACACTTTCAATGAATTGTACCACCACAGAGCCGTTCTGTTCTCGGTGATTTGCAATTCAATGCCCGATAAGGCTTGGAAATCAAAATTGCACGATACAGGAGATATGTTTGAGGGAATGTTCATTGTCGGCATAGAAACTCCCGAGGGTCAAGCAACATACCACTACGATATTAAACCATATTGGGATATGTTCAAGGTAAAAGAACTGGAAAAAGCACCTAAATGGGATGGACACACTCCACAGGATGCAATAGACCGGATATCCAAAATGTCCGCAGATGTGGTTGAAGTTGTGAGGTGCAAGGATTGTAAGTATCTTGAAAGCATAAACGGCAAAGAGATTTACGCAAAATGCAGAATGACCGATTTAGAATTTAAGCCGTTTGACATTGATACACGAAAACATTATTGCAGCTACGGTGAAAGGAGCGAAAATGGAAAATCTTAATGCGGAAGTAGTTAAAAAGGCGTTGGAGTGTTGCACCAAAGGCGGTTGCGCTTTGTGTCCTAATTTCAAAAAAGTGCCTTGTCAAATACCACTAATGCGAGATGCCCTCGCCCTCATAAACTCGCAGGATCAGAGGATAAAGGAACTTGCCGAGGAGAATGAGAGGTTGAGAGCCACAAGATATCAGATTACAGCAGAAGGCAAACTTGAGATGATACCTACTGCTGAATTAGTACAAGCCGATACCGTGCGGAAGATGCAAGAGAGGCTTACAAAGGAATTTGACCGAATGCACAAATCCAATTTCCTTACGGTTGAAGTGCGACAATGGATTATAGACCAAATCGCAAAAGAGATGTTGGAGGAATAAAAATGAAAGAACACGATGCTACCGAGATAGCCTTTAAGAATGGCTATAAAAAGGGTGTTGAGGACACCACAAAGGCATTAGACTTGGTCAAAGTAATCCGGTGCCGGGACTGCCGATTATACGACGGCACGTACTGCTCCCGACAGAAAATCGTCACAACCGACAAAGATTATTGCAGCTATGCAGAAAGGAAATAAATATGCAAGATTTACGCAAGGCAGTGGAATGCTGCGAGAAAAACGCCAAGGAGCAGACAACAAAGTATTGTAAGGAGTGTCCGCTTTACTCCTACGGCGAAACCTGCCTCGAGGAAAAGGACAGGCTCATTGTCGAGGCTCTGAAAGCATACGACAAGCTTCTCACAGAGATTGAACACCTGAAGCTCGTCGTGGATGCGCAGATAGATGTTTGCAACACGATTATAAAGCGCTTTAACAAGGTTATAGCGCAAATCGGAAAGGAGGGCTAAATGCCTAAATTAGCAGATATTCTTGAAATTAGGGGTATTTCTCCCCAGGCCGGTAAAAAGCTCCATAACAGGACCACGAAGGTGGACGGCATAGTCTTTGACTCGCAGAGAGAGGCGAAAAGATATATGGAACTTAAAGCACTTGAAAGAGCCGGTAAAATATCCGACCTCAAGCTCCAGGTTATGTATGAGCTTATCCCTGCTGCATATCATTGGCTCCCGACAGGAGAGGTTTACCAAAAGGGCAATAAAAAAGGCAAACCTAAATATAAGCGGGTGTGTGTAGAAAAGGCGGTAAAATACATAGCCGACTTTGAGTACGAGGAGAACGGACATACCGTCGTAGAGGACGCTAAAGGCTTCAGAAAGACCGATAGCGCCGCTTACAAGGTATTCGTACTCAAGCGCAAGCTTATGCTCTGGCGCTACGGAATAAAGGTCAAGGAGGTGTAATATGGCAGAAAAGAAAAAAATAATACCGCCTAATCCCAACGGTGCAAATAGTGACGATCGCGAGACACTCGGTCGGATACTTTTAAAAATGGGATATGTTGTGCATTTTTCCAAAGCGAAGAAAAACAACAAAATGATAACTACTATCGAATATTGGGAGGAGGATGGCGATGACGGAGCGTGACCTTTACAAATACATTGATTACAAGAAGCGAGTCAAGCGCCTTGAGGCTGATATAAACGCTCTCTACGGCGTTATGGGAACGCCTTCCTCTCCTAATATATCTCCTGTGCCTTCGGATCACTCCGGGGATATTGCAGACCGTTTAGCATTTGAGATAGACGAGATAAACCGTCTGCGCTCAAAGCTCGAGGAAGCTCGCAGGGAGTGCGCTATTGCTGCTCTTCGCCTTGACGATCTTGAGCGAAGACTCGATAAAGATATTGAGCGCGTTGTACTCGACTACCTCTATCGAAAGGATATTGACATAAAAGATATAGCGAAGAGGCTGAAATATTCACCTTCAAGCATTTATGCGTTTAGAGCCGATATCCTAACCGTAGCAAGCACGATGTAAATAAAAAAAGACCCCTGCCAATTAGGTAGGGGTCTTAATCTTTATTCTGCAGGTGCTCTCTTCTCAAAGCGCTCGAGGAAAAGTATTCTGATTTTAATAGCATCATTCGTTTTCTTCGCATTCTCAACACCCTTGGAGTATCCGAGAAATGCAGATACTACTATGAGAAATGCCGAGCAGAGCATTGAAAACCACGCAGAGCCGTCGCTTACTCCGGAATATACGCAGGACATACCGGCAACAACGGATGAGGTAAAAAGCATCATAAAAGGTCTTAGAGCAATGCTCTTTACTGCCGAGCCACCCTCAACTCTGCCTGCGTCGTTGAAATTATCGCGTTTAGAGCCGCAAAGAAGGATAAGGGGGTTAATTGGCTTGACCTTTATTCTCCCCCTTGCCTTGAGTATGTAAAAGCGCTCTGAGAGCGTTATATCACCGTGCTTTACTTGATCCATAAGCTCTTTTGGCGTAAGGTCCTTATATTCGGCTTCGTATCGCTCGAGAGAGAGCCTTGTGTGGTTGATGATATATGAGATCCTTTTTTCCTCTCGCTCCTTCTCTACCTGCTCCTTGCAGTAAACGATAAGCTTCTCAAAAAGCGCTCCGGTCCTTATCCGCGAGGAGATCTCTCCCCAGACGTTAAGGTTGTCGTTGTAGCTCTTCAAGGTAAGCTTGGTTTGTGTCTCTCCGTATGCTACGAAAGATCCGTAGCTGAGTGTCTGAGTTGTTATGTTTAAAACAAGGCTGACGAGGAACTCTTCCGAGAAAGGATTTTTAAAGCCGATCTCAAAGAGGTTTGATACCGTCATCAAGGCTATGTTCATCAATACGAGGATATAAGGGAAGAAATCGGCTATAAAGCGTTTAGCTTTTCCCACCATTCCTTCCCTCGCCTCGGTGTATTTGTCAAAAACTGACATCATTTACCTTCTTTCTCTTTAACGTAAAGTGCTTCGTTTATACAATAGAATACACGACCAATAACAAAGAACGGGATAACGTCATACCAGTATGCAAGGATTGCCGACACCGTAGGCGCGAGCCAACGGAGAAAAAGGGCAATAAGCACTACCGGCACTGCCTCGATCAAAGAAAGGATAATACCCCTCTTTATCGAATGATTCCAACGGATAACGCCTTCTTTTACCTTCTTCATCAGGATGAGCAAAAGGAAGCAAGCGGCAATAATACCCATAGTTGTGAGACCTGCCGCCAGCTCTCCTCTTGTATATGGTACAATTCTACCGAACAGAAGCACCGGGATTATGTATTGGAATGTAAAGGCGGTTATTGATATTCCAAGTCTTAACCATTTCACGGTATATCACCCCTTTATGCCATATTGATGATCGGTGCGGTCTCTTCCTTCTTTTCGTCAACTGCGGCCTTGATAGCATCCAGGGCAGGAGTATCGGGTTTTATAGCCTCGTCTGCCTTCTTGATCTCTTCCTCGATAGCCTCTACAGCCTCTCCGACGTTACCGTTGATCTTCTTAGCCTCGGTAAGTATATTCATTATTTCGGTACGGGCGTTAGGGGACTTTACGAGTTGGAGAGCAACGAGAGAAATAACCGCCGTTGTAGTATCATACTTTTTAGACAGTTCCTCATACTTTGCGTTAAGCTCGTTGCTCCGCTTTTCATAGTCAGCCTTGATAGCACCGTAGTTTTCCTTTACCATTTTTTCGGTATCCTCTTTTGAAGCTTTGCCCTTCAGCATATCACCTACGGCGCCAAACATAGCCGTTATTTTCTTTAGGTTTGTGTATATAACACCTATAAGCGCAAGTACGCCCATTACTATGGCGCCAAATTTTGCCCAAAATGCGCCATCGGTTACAAAGGCTATTACTTTATCGTAAATTTCCGTTTCGTCGTTATTTGACACATTCACGCTCGACTGAGGGGCATTCTCGCCCTCGGTTTCGGGTGCGGTTTCGGTTATCACCTCGTTTTCGGGTGTTTCCGACCCTTCTGCAAAGGCAGGAACTGCAAAAGCACAGAGGATAAGGGTGAAAATAAGTAAAGCTGCAAAAATACGTTTCATTGTTTTGTATCTCCTTTTTTTAAATTATCAGTTTTGACATTTCGGCAATAGCCTTTTCCGCTCTTTCGAGGCGCTCCTTCAGCTCCTCTATCTCGGGAATGACCTCGAAGCTACCGTCTATCTCTCGGACGCAAAGCGGCTCTATCTGCCATTTTCTTGCGACCTTTCCTCTGACGGTAAGACAAACGGTGATTTCTACCCGACCCGCTTTTTTGCAAAAGTCGGTTATATCTATCTCTTTGTCCTGCTTCGTCAGCTTGAACTGTAAACGCTCCTCGCCGTCGCTGACAGTTGCAACAATGGTCCCGAGGATGTAAACGGAGGAGGCAAAGCTAAGCTTCACCTCCTCCTCGGGTACGGTTATAATTTCATTGTGGGTGATATAATTTCGCCCGTCAAGATTTAAGTTGATAATCATTTGTTATTCCTCCGATTTAGCCTTCATTAAGGCTTTTTTCTCGTTTAACTCTATAAGTTTTTCTCCTTCGGCAATTGGAATTTCGTAAAAGTCCTCTTTTTTCATCCCATTTCCTAAAGATATAACAGAGCCGGTGAGTGTTCCGTTGGTGAAATAAAAACCTTCTCTTGCTTTGATATTTTCTCTCATGAGTTAATCTCCTTTATAACAAAGATACTGTTAAATTGGGTCTTTCCGCTAACAGTTTATTCCAATCAGAGCCTGCATCTGCATAATTAGCTCCAAAAGCAGCTTCCACAGATGCTTTACTTCCTGTCATTGTCAAAGTAAGCGAGGGATCAAAGACTCTGATGAGACTTTCCCACGTTTCCCGTGAAAATGATGTGTTATAACGAGTATTTAGACCGCTCTTTCCAATTACGCCTGAAAATTTTACATACTCCAAATTTCCGCATCTATTAAGAGTTTGAGAGCCAACGGTTTGTGTTCCGTTGCTGTTAAATATAAATTCTTCAATATACTCAAGAGCCGAGCAGTTGTATATAAAGTAGGATAAATCGGAAATGTTAGAAATGTTAATTACAGGCAACCTTTTTATAGCAGGATAATCTTGCATAAAATAAGACCCGGTCGTTGCGCTTGAAAGATCCATTGTAACACCTGCGTTTTCTAATGCCGCTTTTAAATCTACAATACCGGTACCTGTAAACATCTGTGAAATATTAATAGGGGTAATATTATAAAGCGGTTTAAAGTTAGCACTTGTCCAACCTTTTCCTGCAAAGCCATACGCATAGTTTGTTCTGCTTCCGTTTGTGCCCTGTATAACATTCCATTGTTCTTCATACTCGGCTTGTTTGCCTGCATCAAACTCTGCTGTTGCGGCTTCGGTTATTTCTTGCGGCATCTGTGCGAGGGTCATCTTGGCGCTCTTGCCTGTGTAACCTCTTATAGTGTCGGCTATTGCCGTCAATACAGATTTAACGCTCATTACCATTCACCCCCTAAGATTGCATCGTCAACATAGGACTTTATCTCGGCTATATCTGCTGCCGTCCAATAGTCAACGCCTTTTACGGGAGTGTGACCGTTCATAACATCAAAGCTTGTAGAGCCGGTTTTGTCGGAAATGGTGACTCTATGACCGTTAGTTATCTGTGTAACCGTAATTGTTGGAGTGTATATAGGATTATCGTTAAGGAACTCCTCAATTATAGGATTTACAAGCTCAGCGGTTATCGATCCACCGAGAGCATCCCAGCGGTTACCGTCCCACGCATAATTAGTACCGGGAGGATATATGTTGTCTGTCTCAGGGTCTGTGTATGCAGTAGCAACATTATACACATCTCCGACAGCTGCGCCGGAAGGAAGGTTTGAAAAGCTCTGCACGCTGCCCTTGTATTTAAATGTTGATGTCAAGGGCAAGTCAATATTTGTCGATGCCGCTGTGTCTCCGGTCTCTGTCCTTAAATTAATGGTAAGCCTGCTACCTGATATACTTGAGCCTATACCTGTAATGAGATCGTAAATCGCTCCGTCAAGTCCCTGAACTCCGGTGTTGGGTGAAAGTGCAGGGCAGGAATAATAGTTTATCCAATTGTTGTTGAGCGACTGTGGAGTTCCAAAAACCCCCTCTACATAGTCACAATTACTGACTTCACCCAATACTTTACAATTAATCACCCTTTGGCATCCGACTACATCCATAGCATCACAATTGATGACTTGCTGACAAGATGATATCCTATATGCTGTGCTGTTTAATACATTATAAAAGTCCGAGATATAGAAGTCAGTACCGCTTTGAGGCGACAAGATAGATATTGTTTGCTTAGCGTTTGAATCACCCACTACATGGCACTCTGAGAATTGACCAGCACAATTGAAAAAAACAATAGTGTTTATGTCAGCAGGAATAGTGAGATTGCTTAGCAAGCTGCTACAATTCTTGATCAGCACATTTCCCGATGCATTCGACAAGAATGTTTCTACATCTCCGTCAAATTCCGGATCTTCTTCGTTGGCTATTGCGTTGAAGAAATTATTGTTTTCAAAATCTTCAATCTTTGTGTTAAGCGCAACTTCGGCGGCTTCTGCTATATCTTCAGCCGCCTGCGCCGCATTGTTTGCCGCGGTAAGATACTGTGCAATCGTGTTTATATCTTCACTGTTAACGTTGGGGATATACGGAACTGTACGGTTTATGTTGATCTGTGTGGAAGGTGTCGCCACCGTGCCGTCCTCACCGGTAATAAGAAAGGTTATAAGCGCCGTACCGGATACACTCGTTATGGGTCCGGTAAGCTTCTTAGTCCAAACGTTATATCCGGGTATCCTCTGCTTGAAAGCATCCACAACCGCCATAACAAGCTCGTTATCTGCCTGCTCTGCAAGATAAGGCTGAAGCAATACACCGTTTGGGAGCTTTATCGTCAGTGAGACGGTGCAGGTCTCGGGAAACGGCGCTATAAGCACTATTTCATTTACTCCGACGCTGCCTTGGTTGACTGCCGAGGGGACCGACGCTACTATCAGCCCCTCGCTGTTACAAAGGTAAATCATTGTTTATCTCCTTTTTGTTTTAAAATATAGGTCTAATCTGTAAGTATCTGCGCCGGCATCATAGAACATATCGGTAGTGCCTGCGAGAAGCACATTACCGCCTGTCTGTGAGGTTATCTCGACTGTTCCGCCGCCTTCGTCTGCGTAGGTGTTTGTCACCGTTTCGGGTTTTGTCACCATAGCCCAGTATTTATAAAGTCTTTTGTTATAATCAAGTTCATACCTAATACCGTTATCAGGTAGCGTGTATATTGTCGGGTCTGATACAACCAAGCCGTCTTGCGGGTTTATACTGCTTGCAAACTTGTTTATAGGATTGTTGGAAAAGTATATAACAACCTCTTTGACCTCGTTTGTAATGAGGCGGCACCTTGCGGCAAGCTCTGAGCCAATTATAAGATTTGGCTCGGTGGTCTTAAATTCAGCCTCGATGTTATATGATAGGATCTCGCGGTTGTCTTTTCTCACGTGGTGGTAAACACGGAATGCACCACTCAAGGGCGCATCATCAGTCCTGTTTTTTAAGAAAGAAGCGTTTACAAAATCATAAGCTCCTATGCTTCCGTTATTCTTTGGTCCTTCAAATCCAAACTCGCCCGGACGTGAAAATGCAAGATTTGTGCCTAATGCTATTCCGGCATAGTATATACGGCCGTAAAAGTCGGTATAAGGAATATCTGACATCCACCTGCCCTCGACATTCTTATCTCCTGAAACATAAGGAGTTGCATCTCCGGCGGAGTAGTTATCCTTGAATTTGAATGAAAAATGTATTGAGTTTCCAAAGGCACGCGAGAGCACCGGGAAAAACAAACCGTCACTATAAAGGTTTGAACTTCCGCCAATCTTCTGCATCTTCTTATCAAACGGTTTGAAAAAAGCGCCCTTTACTGTGTAATCATTGTAGTTGCTTTCCGTTCCTACGTTAGACGCATTCATCCATAACGGCATAATCAGCTTGCTAAGATCATCAAATATAACGTTGCTGTCGTCTTGCATATTGGCATCAGTCGTTATAACGATATCCTCTTTGATGAGTATATCGCGCGTTTGAGCTTGCCTCTCCGAAATCTCGTACATACGCTTGTTGGAGCTGACTCCAACGTATTCAGAGATACGGTTAAAGTCCTTTGAAAGACCGAGGGTACACTTGATATATGTAGGCATATACTCGGTGTAAACGGCGCTTATAGCATAGCCGTCAATCATCTCGCCGACTCTTGGGATAAGAGACCTGCTCGCAAGAATATAGGTGCGCTCCTGCTCCACGTTTCCGAGCCTCGCCGCTACTCCCTTCATATTCTCACCGTAGAAGGTACTTTCTACAAGGTTCTCGCCCTGATTGTATATCTGTGTATAGGTTTGACCTCCTGAGATGTAATACTGTTTACCGTGGGAGATAAACGCAGGAGCAATAGGCTTGTATGTAATTTGAAAAACAAGGTTTTGAGCAAGGCTCAGAATGTTATTATATACACCGTCTGCATCTACACCGTTTACCTCCGCTAAAATATTAGCTATTGCGTATGGTGAATATTTTGCGCTTGATCTTGCGTCCGGAGCCTGATAGAAAAGTCCGTGTAAGCCTCTCTGACCTATCGTGTAGTAGATAGCAAAGTTTTTTGAATAAGGATAGGCTGTACCTATACTCTCAAGGTTTGCGCCGTATTCTGTCGCCTCAAATACGTACGGAGTGATATCCTTCAAAGAATATAGCCAATTATACCAGTTATCAAAGAGACCGCACTTTACCTCGGTTATCTCATATACAGGAAAATCGGTTAGCGCTATTCCGTTTTCGGAATTTACCCTGACATACTGTGTCTCGCTTTTTAAACCTCTGTATGCTCTGTTCGTGTCTCCGAAAGGCTCTATAACAGCTCCGCCTGCAAAGGAAAGCGAGCTGATGAGGTTTTGTGCGTTGCTTCTGATATCGGTGCAATATTGGTTTATATCCGTTTTTAGAGTGTTGGAAATATACGGTGTGTTTCCCTTAATCGCAGCCTCATTCTGTGAGCCGTAAGGGAGATATGATATGATATACTGCCCTTGGTCGTTCGTGCCGCTTATATACGGCTCTGCGTGGATATACGAACCTATAACCTTTAACTGCTCACGGAGTGTTGATTGAGTCATCGAAAACTCGGGTGCAAGTACATCGTCATATAGCTTAGCCTGTCCTGTGTACGGCTGTGCATTCGGTATCAGAGCGCCATCAGACGAATAACCGTAGCTTGTACCGTCAAAGACAAAGCGCATACTTGGAGTCGCACCTGTCGAGCTTACAAATATAGGCTCTGCGCACTCCAACACACGGTTGACGCACTCGGTGATAGTCCAAGGGGCGAGTCGAGCGTGTTCGTCAACAACTCGGACTTTGAAGGGTAAATAAAATCTTACATTTTCCAATACATCTCTATAAATACAGCATTCATATAGGATAGTGAAATCATTTGATGCTGTTATAGTTAAAGTGTTATCCCAAAAAGCAGTCTCGTTTCCTACCTTAACACAAGTATAAACATACGGTGAGCCAACATTTATAGGCTGAAATCCCTCGAGCGGAACATCAGGATGGATTGTCGTGCCGATGTTTGAAGTCCACTCAGCGAATTGCTGACATACGGTTTTGGGTGAAGGTAATTGATAACTTTTTCCTTTTGTTAATACTGAGGGTACTGCACCTATAAAAGCGGTTCCCGCACCCCATTGCTCAGGATCTGCGTATAAATAGCCATTATCAAAATATATTTCATCTGCGTTTAAGACGTTATAATCTAAAATATCATAAGGTCTTGGATTTTGATTAGTAAATGTTAACGAAGGGCACAAGACACCCTCTGTCAACTTTGTTCTCTCGATAAGGTAGGCATCGTGTCTATATGTTCCACTTCCTGCCGGGTACTCTGCGCTGTTGTCATTTATGAGAATAAAATACTCGGTATCATCTATAACGCCGTCCGAATAAAATTCAATTTTAAATTCGGTTGTAGGCTTGTATGCTTTTTCGGTGCTGAAAAATATAACCTTTCCTTCGTCGAGTCTGTCGTCAAGAAGCTCTCCCGAGGGAAAAGGAAAGACGGTTCTTACCTCTTGGTAAGCGCCATCCTGCTCTATAAATAATTTAAATGTATTCGCCATACATTCTCCTTTGCAAAATAAAAGAGCGACTATTCGTCGCTCTCTAATTTATTTAGTTGTTCCTTTAATTTTTGCTTTTTCTTTTCTTTCCTGTTTGTTTTTTCTTGTGCTATCCTGTACTTAATATAAACGGTCATTTTTTTTATTGCAGGAGTTTTTTTACAAATTATAACAATAGCAACTATAACAAGAGTTAGTGCAAAAAACAAAGAAACAAAGAAAGATTTAACATAAAATAATCTCAAAGTTGATTTTGTTGTTAAATCAAAAAGACTTTTCCAATCTTCAATACCAAAAATCCGATGAGGTTGGTCTAACGCCTCAAACATCGTTGAAACGGACAACACTACAAAAGATATTATAAACATAGCAAGAATGATATAAAAAATAACCTTTAAAACCTTCTTCATAATCCCCTCCGATTTTTTCTCATTGTAACATTTATAAGGGGATTTGTCAATAGGTGTTTCGTCCTATTCTGTCGCCGCCTGCGCCTGCTCGGATGTTCGCCTGAGAGATACCGATGTTCTCAACGGCTCGCTGAAGGTTGAGCTGATCCTGCGCTACCGCTATATCTACGCCCCACGATACGGCTGAGCCTATACCTGCGGCAATAGCGAGGGGGTTGCCGGTAACGGCACCCATTATTACGGCTGTACCGATATTAAGAGCACGCTTAGCGACACTTAGATCATAGGACATTCTTTCCTGTAAGGTTGTGTTGCCGGTCCTTAGACCTACCTTGTTGATATAAGTCGTAGCTACTCGGTTTCCTATTTGTCTTGCGGCTACGTAGGACAACTTGGCTATTTTTTTGGCATCAAGATTAAAACCGGATGCGTCGTCGCCCTTGGGGGTCTTTGCAACGGCTTTAGAGCCGCTTTTTTTGGTAGATCCGCCACCGCCTCCGGTCTCATTTTTTAATATAATCTCATAGGTAACGTTAGGCATTTTCTTCCTCCTCAACCGCCTCAACGGGTGCGAGGTATTCTGTCAGAGTTATGCTCTC